>Ga0102944_1000536_pt1 | contig 28970 bp, 26 predicted proteins | sample SalPonD_shore_MG_FD_78172 | JGI IMG/M metagenome (GOLD analysis project Ga0102944, IMG submission 78172) | Salt pond soil microbial communities from South San Francisco under conditions of wetland restoration - Salt Pond MetaG... | ecosystem: Environmental > Aquatic > Marine > Intertidal zone >...
CCCGTCGGACCGTGGGGTCGCCGAGGCGGGACGACCCGGTTCGGGCGGTCCCGGCGGTCGACGCCCTCAGTCGGAGACCGCCACGGGTCGAGACTCGACAACCGCCGACCCGTCGTCCCTCGACAGGCGCTCGACGGCGGCCGTGACCGCCGCCGTGGCCTCTGAGACGACGGCCTGCCCCCGCCGCTCGCGCTCGACGAGCCCGTCGGTCTCGAGGCGGTCGAGGTGGTACGACACCGTGCTCTCGCTGCGGTCGAGCCGGGCAGCCAGCTCGCGCACTGTGGCCGGACCGCCCCGGACGAGCGACCAGAGGACGGCGGCCGGCGCGGGCTCGGCGAGGGCGACCGCTAGCGCCTCGGCCTCGACGTCCGGCGGGAAGCACCGACGCTTCCCGCGGTGCGAGGCCGTCCTGACGAGCCCCTCGTGCTCGAGGATGCGCAGGTGGTACCGGACGGTCGAGAGGGGCATGTCGGCCGCCGCGGCGAGCGCCGACTGGTGGACGCCCGGCTCGCGCCGGACGTGTTCGAAGAGGCGCGCCCGGCCCGCGTGGTCGAGCGGGTCGGAATCGTCGTAGCGCTGGTAGCCGAACAGGCCCAGGATGGGCCGGAGCCGGGCCCCGAGGCCCTCGACGAGCCGGCCCACCTCGGGCGGGCGACCCCCGAGCCGGAGCCGGAGTCCCTCGGCGGCCCGACCGACCGCCCCCTTCGAGGCGGACAGCGCCGGGCCGAGGGTCGCGGGCTCCGAGCCGGCGAGGGCCGACCGGCCGAGCAGCCCCGCCGCGACGGCCGCGCCGCCGATCGCGACCCCGCCAGCGACGGGTGATACGGGCGGGAGGGGCGACGACGAGCCGCCGGACCCGCCGGCGCCACCGCCGTCTCCGGCCGGCGCCCCCGTCCCACCTGCCGCAACCGCTGCCGCACTCGCGTTCGTGGTCGGCGTCGGCGTGGGTGAGGGCGACCGACTCACGCCAGTCGGGGTCGTTTCCGAGGGTCCGGGCGTGGTCCGCGTCCCGACGCGCGCGACCGCGGTCAGCCCGCCGTGCAGCGCCGTCGTCGCGTCCCCCACGATGATGCCGACGACGTCCGTGGGCGTCGCCGTGCCCAGCGAGCCCTCGACGAGGCCCGTCGCGGTTGCCACCGCCGACGCGTTCGTCCCGGCCGTGACCCCCGTCGCGGTGCCAACCACGGTCCGCCCCCCGGCCACGGCGGTGCCGACCACGGTCCGCCCCCCGTCGACGACGCTCGCCGTCGTGGTAGACGTCGGGAGCGGCGTGGCGGTCGACGTCGGGAGCGGCGTGGCGGTCGCGTTCGTTGGGACGACGGTGGTCACCCCCGTGAGCCCAGATTGGGCCCCGAGGACCACGGCGGGGCCGGGCAGGAGCAGCAGGCCGACGAGGAGGGCGAGGACGACCAGCAGCGCGGAGCGGTGGCGAGTCATGGGCATACGCCTCGACGACGGTGACGCGGGGCGACGAGGCGGTCGTTGGTCGGCCTGGCTTGACGGCGGCTCCTGAAAACCGTTCCGGCCGTTCGCGGCAATCCACGGCGGCGTTATGGTCCGGTTAATCGGGCAACTGCGGGGCCTTTCGAGGGGATTGTCAGAACCCATTTTTGACCCCCGTCCATCGGCTCGACCGGGATGTTCCCCACCAGAGTTGCCGTCGTGTTCGCGGTCGCGCTGGTGCTCGTCAGCGGCGTGGCGGGCGCCACCGGGACCGGCGGGCACGCGGCGCAGTCAGCGACCGTGACCGTGACCGTGACCGACTCGGCGACCGTGCTGTCGTTCAGCCAGAACGGGACCGCCATGGCGAACGCCAGCGGCCACGTCTCGGCCGTCGGCGACGCGTCCTACGCGGGCAACGGGTCGTTCCAAACCGACGCGAACGGCTCCGTCCGCCTGCCCGCCCCCCGCGCGCAAGCGACCGTCCGCGTCGTCGTGAACGCCGACGGAAGCCGCCTCGCCGGGACCGCGACCCTCGTGCCGCCCTCGAACGGGTCGTACCGGGTCAGCGTCCAGCTCCAGACCGTCGCCGACGCCTCGGCCGGGACGAACGCCACCGCGACGGCGGGCTCGTCGTCGAGCGGTGGGTCCGCGAGCGGCGGGTCGGGCGCGACCACCGCGACCCCCGCCGAACGCGGCGGCGCGAGCAGTGGTGCCGGCGCCGGCGCGAGCGGGTCGGCCGCTGTCGGCGCCCGGTCGAGCACCGGCGCGAACGCGACGGCCGCCACCTCCCTCGGCGGCGAGGTCAGCGCCGCCGTGTCGGCGGTGACGCACCACGTCGCCTCCGTCTCCGCCCGCGTCCAGGCGGTCATCTCGTCCACCCTCGGGATCGACGTGGGCGCGGGGGCGACCGGCCACGCCGCAGCTACCTCGGGCGCCAGCGCGGCTGGCGCGGGCAGCGCGGGCGTTCAGACCCGGACCTCGACCCGCGACGCCGGTACGGCGAACGCCAGCGCCAACGCGAGCACCGGCGCGACGGCCAGCGGACACGCCGGCCTGTCGCTCGGCGGCCTCGTGGACCGGCTCACGGCCCTCGCGAGCGGCCACGCGAACGCCTCGGGGTCGTCGAGCGCCTCGGGAGGGTCGAGCGCGTCCGGCTCGGCGGCCGCCGGCGCCACCGGGTCGGCGACCGCCGCCGGTAGCACCAGCGGCGGTTCGACGGCCGCCGGAAGCGCCGACGGCGGGAGCACGAGCGGCTCGAGCAGCGGCTCGGCCTCGACGAACGGCTCGACCTCGGCCAGCGCCGGCGGCTCCGGAAGCACCGACGGCGGCCTCACCGCCTCCGGCAGCGCGAGCGCCAGCGGTAACGTGACCGTCGGCCTCTGACGGCGACGCATAGCCGCCGTCGCTCGCCTTCTCAGCGCAGCTCGACCGACGCCCCGAGCCCCGCCAGCGTCTCGAAGAACGACGGGAACGAGACGTCGGCGTGTTCGGCCCCGTGGACGACGGTCTCGCCCTCGGCGACCAGCCCGGCGACGGCGAGCGCCATCACGACGCGGTGGTCGGCGTGACCGTCGACGGCCGTCCCCACCAGCGCCGAGTCGCCGCCGTGGACGAGGAGGGCGTCGGGCCGCTCCTCGACGGCCGCCCCCAGCTTCTCGAGCTCGGCGGCCATGACCGCCACCCGGTCGGTCTCCTTGTACCGGACGTGCTCGGCGTTCACGAGCGCCGTCGTCCCGTCGGCGACGGCCCCGAGCGCCGCCAGCGTCGGGAGCAGGTCCGGCGTGTCGCCGACGTCGACCGTCACGCCGTCGAGCGCGGCCGGCTCGACCGACACGACGCCCGCGTCGCGGTCCCAGTCGACCTCGGCGCCCATCGACCGGAGGTGGTCGACGATGGCGGCGTCCCCCTGGGCGCTCGGCCGGGCGCCCTCGACCCGGACCGGACCGTCGCCCGCGACCGCGCCGGCCGCGAGCAGGTAGGAGATGGACGAGAAGTCGCCGGGGACACGGTACTCGCCCGCGCCCAGTTCGTAGCGCTGGTCCCCGTCGACGGCGTAGCCGTCGGCCGTGCGCTCGGTTCGAACGCCGAACTCGGCGAGCACCTCCCGGGTCACCTCGACGTACGGCGCCGACTTGAGGTCGGTCGTGAGCCGAACGTCGATGCCGGCGTCGGTGGCCGCGCCGGCCATGAGCAGGGCGGTGACGAACTGCGAGGAGACGTCGCCGGGCATCGTCACCTCGCCGCCGTGGATGGGGCCCTCGACGACCAGCGGGGCCCGGCCGTCGCCCCGGGTGCTCCAGGCCCGGCCGCCGAGCGACTCGATGGCCTCGAGGAGCGGCCCGTGGGGCCGCGAGCGGAGTGAGTCGTCGCCCGTGAGCACGGTCGTCCCGTCGACGAGCGCCGCCGTCGCGGTCGCGAGGCGCATCGTGGTGCCGCTGTTCGCGCAGTCGATGACGTCCGCGGGGACCTGGGGCCGGCCGGCGAAGCCCTCGACGACGAGCGCGTCGTCGCCCGGGTCGACCGCCCCGCCGAACGCCTCCACCGCCAGGGCCGTCGCCGCCGGGTCAGCGCTCGCCAGCGGGTCCCGCACGACGGCACGGCGCCCGTAGCCCCCCGCGAGGATGGCCCGGTGGGTGTAGCTCTTCGAGGCCGGGGCCCGGGCCGTCCCGGCGACCCGCGAGCGCCCGACGGTGACGTCCATGCCCGGGGTGCCCGCCCGGGGGAAAAGAGCGTACCGGGCCGTGGGGGTGGAACCGCTTTTCCAGCGATAACGTGCGGTGAAGCCAACGATGAACCTACGTCGTCCTGATACGTCTAGCCGAAATCGAGAGATACCTCACGATTGTTTCGTCCGTGATTGACAGACACTGACAGACTCGGGGAAGCGAAAGGTTTAAGTATCTTTCGGACTTACAAGGTGTAAGGAACCGGAACGGCCCGCCGCCCGGGACACGTTTCGACCCTCCACCGTACCATGACGGAGACCACCACGGAGAAGACGGTAGCACAGTCGGCCACGCGGGAGCGGGAGCCGCGCGAACGAACGGACGAGCTCACCTGCCCGGAGTGTGGCGGCCGCCTCGTCGTCGACGAGGTCCACGGCGAGACCAGCTGCGCGGACTGCGGGCTCGTCGTCCAGGAGGACGAGATCGACCGCGGCCCCGAGTGGCGCGCGTTCGATTCGGCCGAGAAGGACCGCAAGAGCCGCGTCGGGGCCCCGACCACCACGATGATGCACGACAAGGGGCTCTCGACCAACATCGGCTGGGAGAACAAGGACGCCTACGGCCGCACGCTGAGCCCGCGCCAGCGCGAGAAGATGCAGCGCCTGCGGACCTGGGACGAGCGCTTTCGCACCCGCGACCACCGCGAGCGGAACCTCAAACAGGCGCTCGGCGAGATCGATCGGATGGCGTCGGCCCTCGGCCTCCCGGAGACCGTCCGCGAGACCGCCTCGGTGATCTACCGACGGGCGCTCAAGGAGGACCTCCTCCCCGGCCGGTCCATCGAGGGCGTCGCGACCGCGGCGCTCTACGCCTCGGCCCGCCAGGCGGGCACCCCCCGGAGCCTCGACGAGGTCGCCGCCGTCAGCCGCGTCGACCCGATGGAGTTCAAGCGGACGTACCGCTACATCGTCCGCGAGCTCAAGCTCGAGGTTCAGCCGGCCGACCCGGAGGACTACGTCAGCCGGTTCGCCACGGACCTCGACCTCAGCCCCGAGGCCACCCGCCGCGCCCGTGAGCTGCTCCGGGCGGCCAAGGAGGAGGGCGTCCACAGCGGAAAGAGCCCCGTCGGCCTTGCCGCGGCCGCCATCTACGCCGCCGCGCTGCTCACCAACGAGAAGGTCACGCAGGCCCAGGTCCGCGAGGTGACCGACGTCAGCGAGGTCACCATCCGGAACCGGTACCAGGAGCTCCTCAAGGCGTCGGACACGATGCAGGCCACGGCGTAGGCCGGCCGACGACCGTTCCCGCATTGCTTTGACCCCCGCCCGCCGAGTGGCCACCATGCCCGACTTCGGCCGCCTCGACGCCTTCCTCGACCGCGAGGGGCTCGACGGCTACCTGCTCGACGCCGACGGCGACGACGCCGACCAGCGCTACCTCTCCGGCTACGACGCCCCCGACCCCTTCCGCACCCTCTACCGACCGGCGGGGATCAGCCTCCTCGTCAGGGGGCTCGAGTACGGCCGCGCGAGGAAAGACAGCGCGGCGACCGACGTCCGGCGACCGGTCGACTACGACGAGGGGGGCAGCGACGACGCCGGCGATTTCGACGCGCTGGCGGCCTTCCTCGCCGAGTTCGACGTGGACGCCGTGGCGGTTCCGGATCGGTTCCCCGTCGGGGTCGCCGACGCCCTCCGCGAGCGCGGCGTCACGGTCGCGGTCGACGACGAGGGCGTGGTGACGGCCATCCGCGCGGTCAAGACCGACCGGGAGCTCGACGCGATCCGCGCGGCCCAGCGGGCCACCGAGGCGGCCCTCAGCGAGGGAACGCGGGTCCTCGCCGACGCCACCTTCGACGACGACCGACTGGTCCACGACGGCGAGGTCCTGACCGCGGAGCGGCTGCGGGCCGTCATCGAGATCGCGCTGCTCGAGCGGGGCTACGTCGCGGACGAGACCATCGTGGCCGGCGGCGCCCAGGGCGCCGACCCGCACGACCGCGGGAGCGGCCCGCTCCCGGCGAACGAGCCCATCGTCATCGACGTCTTCCCGCGGTCGAAGGCGACGCACTACCACGCGGACCTGACCCGGACGGTCGTCCGGGGCGAGGCGAGCGACGCGGTCCGCGAGCGGTTCGAGCTCACCGACAGAGCTCGAGAAGCCGGGGTCGCCGCCGTCGAGCCCGGGGTCACGGGCGAGGCCGTCCACGACGCCGTCTGCGACGTCTACGAGGACGCCGGGTACCCGACCCTTCGGTCCGACCCGGCCACGCAGGTCGGGTTCATCCACAGCACTGGCCACGGGGTCGGCCTCGACGTCCACGAGCAGCCCCGCGTCGGCGCGGGCGGCGGCGAGCTCGAGCCGGGACACGTCGTCACCATCGAGCCCGGGCTCTACGACCCGGCGGTCGGCGGGATGCGGCTCGAGGACCTCGTCGTCGTCACCGAGGACGGCCACGAGAACCTGACGACGTCCCCCATCGAGCTCGAACGATGAGTCGGGCGAGCGAACCCGGACCGGTGGCCTGGATCGACACCGGGACGTGACCAACCGCCTTCCGGACGTGACGGGCCCGTCCCGGCCGTGGCGAACTCCTTTTGACAGCCGGCGGTCTACCGCCCGCCGATGAAACTGCTCGTCGTCGGCGCGGGGGCCGTCGGCCGCTGGTTCGCCGGCGTCGTGGCCGACGACGGCGAGCTCGGCGAGGTCGACCTGGCGTTCGCCGACGTGGAGGCGTCGGCCGCAGGGATGGCGGCGAGGACGGTGGGCGGTCGCGCGGTCGGCCTCGACGGCGAGGGGAGGGCTGACGACTGGTCGGACGACGAGCAGTTCGACGCCGTGGTGGTGGCCGTCCCGCTCCCGGCGACGGCGAAGGCCATCGCGACCCACGCCGACCGGGCCGAACGAGCCGTGCTCGACCTGAGCGGGGCGATGGCGGCCCCCGTCGCGGCGATGGCCGAGCACGCCCCCGACCGCGAGCGGGTCAGCCTCCACCCGCTGTTCGCCCCCGAGAACGCCCCGGGCCGCGTCGCCGTCGTGGCGGCTAACCCGGGCCCCGTGACCGACGGGCTCCGCTCGTCGCTGGCCGCGGCCGGGAACGAGCTGTTCGAGACCACGCCCGAGGCCCACGACCGGGCCATGGAGACGGTCCAGGCGAAGGCCCACGCGGCGCTGTTGGCCTTCGCCCTCGCGGCCGACGCGGTGGACCCGTCGTTCGGCACGCCCGTCTACGACCGGCTGGTCGACCTGGTGGCCGAGGTCACGGGCGGCGAGCCGCGCGTCTACGGCGACATCCAGGCGACCTTCGACGGCGCCGACGCGGTGGCCGAGGCGGCTCGCGAGATCGCCGCGGCCGACCCGGGAACCGTCGAGCGGCTCTTCCGCGACGCGGGCGACCGCCTCGGCGCTCGCGATCACCCGGACGACCGCGACGCCGGGGCATGACGCCGGCCCAGCGCGACGCCGTCCGCGACGCCGCCCGCTACCTCCGTAACGTGCGCCCCATCGACCCCGCGGAGGTCGCCGAGTACGTGACGGGACCGCCCGACGCCGCCGACGTACGGGTCGTCCTCCGCGACATCGCGGCCGAGCTCGCGGTCGTCGAGCGGGCTGACGGCACGTTCGTCCCGGTCGGCGACGAGCCGGTGGCGCCGCTCGACGGACCGGTGAGCGCACTCCCACCCCACTTCGACCAGGTCATCGAAGGACTGCTGGTCGACCGGTTCGGCGACGACTGGGCGCGCGGCACGTCGGGCGACGAGCTCCGGACGACGGTCCGCGGGCTCAAGGAGGACTACTTCCGTGACCGGCGCGTCGCCTACGGCCCGGTCGCGGCCCTCGGCTATGCCGTCTACCACCTCGCCGACTACTACGCCGCCGGCGGGTACGTGCTCTCGACCCTGGCCGACCGGGGGCTGCTCGGGCGCTCGCTCCGGGTGCTCGACGTCGGGGCCGGCGTCGGCGGGCCGGCCCTCGGCCTGTTCGACCTCGTCGGCGACGACGCGCTGGTCGACTACCGGGCCCTCGAGCCGAGCCCGGCCGCCGAGGTGCTCGCCGAGCTGCTCGCGGAGACGGGTCGGAACGTGCACTGGGCCATCGAACGGACGACGGCCGAGGCGTTCGAGCCCGACGGCCCGTACGACCTCGTGCTGTTCGGGAACGTGCTCAGCGAGCTGGCCGACCCCGCGGGCGTCGTCGAGCGTTACGCCGACGCCGTCGCGGACGACGGGTCGCTCGTGCTCCTCGCGCCGGCCGACAAGCGAACCGCCACGGGGCTCCGTGCGGTGGAGCGGTCGGTCGAAGCCGAGACCGGCCTGGGCGTCTACGCGCCGACGCTCCGGCTCTGGCCCGGCGCGCGGCCGGCCGGTCGCGCCTGGAGCTTCGACGTCCGGTCGGACCTGGCCGTCCCGGAAACCCAGCGGGCGCTCGACGCGGCGGGCGGCGGGACGGGCGAGTTCGTCAACGTCGACGTGCAGTTCGCCTACGCCGTCCTCCGGCCCGACGGCCGACGCCGGCTCGAGTGGACGCCCGACCCCCGCCGGTACGCGAAGCTGGCCGACAGCGAGGCGCACGTCACACAGCGCCTCGACGTGGCGGCGGTCAAGCTCAGCCACGACCTGAGCGACGGCGGCCACCCGCTCTACCTCGTCGGCGACGGGTCCGAGCGGGTGGACCACTTCGCGGTGCTGACGCGAGAGACCGAGCTGAACGCGGGGCTCCGAACGGCGGCCTACGGCGACGGGCTGTCCATCGAGCGGGGGCTCCTGCTCTGGAACGACGACGAGGGCGCGTACAACCTCGTGGTCGACGAGGAGACGCTGGTGGACGTCGTGCCGGCGGTCGAGGGCGTCGACTGACCCGACCGAGGCGGACGACGCGGCGGCGTCGAGGAGCGCTCGCCGGCCCCGGCCCGCAAGCCCTTTTCACCGTGGCGATGGACCCGTGGCCATGGACATCCTGCTGACGAACGACGACGGCATCGACAGCCCGGGGCTCCTCGCGCTCCGCGAGGCCCTCGCGTCGGTCGGTGACGTGCTCGTCGTCGCCCCCGCCACGGACCAGAGCGCCATGGGGCGGGCCATGTCGCGGGAGGTCGCCGTCGAGGAGCGAGACGTCGGCTTCGCGGTCGAGGGCACGCCCGCCGACTGCGTGGTCGCGGGCCTCGAGGCCATCGGGCCGTACCCGGACCTCGTCGTCGCCGGCTGCAACCGGGGCGGGAACCTCGGCGCCTACAGCATCGGCCGGTCGGGGACCGTCGCCGCGGCCATCGAGGGCGCCTCGTGCGGCGTGCCGGCGATGGCCGTCTCCCTCTACATCCCCGCCGAGGGCGGCATCGCCGACGACCACCCGACCGTCGAGGCCTACGACGAAGCCGGCCGGACGGCGGCCTACCTCGCCGAGCGCTCGATGCGGGCGGGCGTCTTCGACGACGCCGAATACCTGAACGTGAACGTCCCGGCCGGCGAGCGGGCGCCCGTGCCGATGCGGGTCACGACGCCGTCGGCGAGCTACGACGTGACGGCCGCCCACCAGCCCGACGGCTCCATCACGCTCCGCGACCGCATCTGGGACTACATGGCGGCGGGCCTGCTCGACGAGCCACCCGGCTCCGACCGCCGGGCGGTGATGGACGGCTACACCAGCGTCTCGCCGCTGATGGCGCCGCACACCGTCGAGCACCACCCGTCCCTCGACGCGGTCGTCGATGGCTACCCCGGGAACGGCCCCGTTTCTGAAGACTGAAAGCCGTCGGGAGCGACCCGGGGAACATGGACGAGCGTGGGTCCGTCTCCGGCGAGGCCGAGGCCATCGACCGCGTGGACGAGCCGGCGACCGTCGACTCGCTCGCCGATGACCTGCGGGCCCTCGGCGTGTCGGCCGGCGACACGCTCCTGGTGCACAGCTCGCTGTCGAGCATCGGCTGGGTCGCCGGTGCGGCGCAAGGGGTCGTCGAGGCGCTGCAGCAGGTCCTGACCGACGCCGGGACGCTCGTCATGCCGACCCACTCGCCGCAGTTCACCGACCCCGCCGGGTGGGAGCACCCACCGGTCCCCGACGACTGGGTCGAGGTCATCCGAACCGAGCGACCGCCCTACCGGCCCGACGTCACGCCCACGCGCGGCATGGGCGCCATCCCGGAGTGCTTCCGGGACTACCCGGGGGTCGTCCGGAGCCGGCACCCCGAGTTCTCGTTCGCGGCGTGGGGCGCCGGGGCCGAGGCCGTCGTGGCCGACCACTCGTTCGACGACGGGCTCGGGGAGGGCTCGCCGCTCGCGCGGGTCTACGACCGTGACGGACGCATCCTGCTGCTCGGCGTCGGCCACGACCGGAACACGTCGCTCCACCTCGCCGAGTACCGGGCAGCCATCGAGCTGGGGCGAATCAGCAACCGCGTCAGGGTCGTCGACGAGGAGGGGCACGTTCGATGGGTCGCCTTCGAGGACATCGAGGTCGACTCGGACGACTTCGACGACCTCGGGGCGGCCTACGAGGCCGAGGTCGGGCTGACCGTGGGGTCGGTGGGCGCGGCCGAGTCGCGGCTGGTATCCCAGCGGGCCATGGTCGACTACGCCGTCGGCTGGCTCGAGTCGCATCGGTAGTCGGGCTCGATGACGAGGCGCGCAGGTCAGGCCGGGTGAGGATTGGTCAGCGCCGCTCGCGCTGCTCGACCTCGTTATCGGTTGCGGTCGGCGTTGCGGGTCGTGTGTTGTCGAGTACGTTGTCGCGTTGCTGTCGAAGCGTGGCCTTCGAGCGCTCGACGTAGGAGTTCGAGGACCAGCTGCGAGCGTCACTCATCTCGGCCAAGAACCCCTCCGCGGTGTCGGGTGAGAGCGCGGAGTTGCGAACCAACGCGATGAGGAGAATCGGTGTCGTCACGAGGCGGGTCTCGGCCAGCGAGGCGTGGACGAGCGCGAGTCGGTTGAACTCGTCACAGAGCAGTTGCACGGCGTCGATCTCGTTCGCCAGCGTGACAGCCGCGTTCTCGCCATCGTCAAGTGGGAACGTTTCGTCCAGTTCGACGGAACGAACCTCGAACGAAGACTGACGGTCGAGAACTCCTTGCGCTGCTCTCCCCGAAGCGTCATCGTAGGACGCCGTCTCGGTGAGTTCGTCGACGACCTGCTCTGGGACGACCACCGCGTGCGAATCGAGAAGCAGGTCGAGTGGGTTCAGTGAGTCGTTTGCCACGGTCCCGAGGCTCACGAGGGCCGACGTGTCGGCGACGAGCAGGACCATCTACGAGTCGGCCAGCTCCTCCGCGACCTCGTCCACGAACTCATCGGTCAACTGCTCTTTCAGCAGTCGGAAGTTGGCGGCCTCCTCGTGCCCGACGAGGTCCTTCAGTTCCTCGAACGAGATGTCATCGTCGTAGTAGGCGTCCGCGATCTCCTGTTTCACCTCGTCGGAGTGCGCGGCGTCTCGCAAGTAGTCCCGAAGCGCGGAGATGAGGATGTCCGTCCGGTCCGTCTCGAACACCGCTGCGAGCGCGTCAGCCCGGTCGACTAGCCCTATCGGTGCGCGGAACTGGACGCGCTTCTTCTCGGACCCAGAACTCATGTGTGTACATTGTGAGTGCGGGAGCAAAACGTTTCCCCCCTCGTCACTCCTTCATCCTTCGGGGCCACCGGGAGGAGATGGTGTTTTTCATCGAACCCGAATCGTAAGAACAGCTATCGGAAGACTATTTTGAGGACTAAACTGGCCGTATGTGACTTGTATTGCCGGATCTCGAGCTACCGCCGCTCGCGCTGCTCGACCTTGTTCAGCTCGATGAGCAGCCGGAAGATGGCCTTCACCAGGTTCGACTCGACGTCGAACCGGTCGGCGTTCTCCCCCGCGCGGTCCATGACGCGCTGCTCCTGGTCCTCGTCGACGGTCGGAAGCCCCTCAGCCTCCTTGACCCGCGCGATGGTGTCGGCCACGTAGGTCCGCTGGGCGATGAGCTCGACCAGCTCGCGGTCGATGCTCTCGATCTCGGCCCGGAGCTCGTCCAGGGTCATGTCGGCCGCCCGGTCGGCAGCCGTCGGTCCGTCGGCCGTCACGCCACCCGCGCCCCCTCGTTCTGCGTCGTCGTCATCCACGTTGTCCCCTCGCGCTCGTGCCACCGCGCTTCGACAGCCGCCAGGCGGTCCGCCGTCCCGATAGCCGTTACGCTCGGCCCCGTCCCCGAGAGCGAGACGCCGTCGGCCTCGGGCAGCGCCGCCAGCAGCGGGTCGGTCGGGAAGTCCAGGGCGGCGCAGAAGGCGAAGCCGTTCACCGTCATCGCCTCGGCGTACCGCCCGTCGAGGGCGGTCTCGAGGACGAAGTCGGCCAGGTTCGCCAGCCGCTCGCAGCGGGCTACGTCGGCGTCGGCCGAGTAGGCTCGGGCCGGCGGCGTCCAGACCAGGACGTCCCAGTCGACGGGCTCGTGGGCCAGGAGGGCGTCCGCGTCGTTGTCAGTGACCGTCACCCCGCCGAGCATGCTCGCGCTGGCGTCGTCGAACGCGCCGGTGACCGTCACGCCGGCCTCGCGGGCCGCCCGGACGCCGAGTCGGGCGGCGTCCTCCCGGGTGACGGCGGACTCCCGGGCGTCGCCGGCCCCGGCGTCGTCCGTCGAGGCCGGCGACGTCGAGCTGTCGTGAACCGGCACGTCGAGGGCCGCCAGCGTGGCGAGGACCGTCGCGTTCGCGGCCGCGCTCGAGCTCTTGAGCCCGGCGGCCAGCGGGACGTCGCTCTCGGTGGTCACCCGGCCGCCCTCGCCGTCGCCGTAGGCCGCCGTCGTCAACGCCACGCACCGCTCGACGAGCGTCGTGTCGGCGTCGGGCTCGCCGACGACCGCGACCGCGACGGGTCCGGGGTCGCCGAGCTCGACGGTCGCCTCGACGTAGGCGTCGATGGCGAAGGCGGCGCCCCGTCGGTTGGCGAGGGCGTTGAGCACCGTCCCCGCCGCGGGTGCCCGGGCCTGACCCTGCATGTCGCCACCCACCGCCACCCGGTACTTACGGCTGCCGGTCGCCCGGGTGGCTGGACGCGGGGGTGACGGCCGGAGTGGGCCCGACGGGAGCCGAACCGGGTCACAACCCCTTTAGGCGCGGACCGGGGAGGGTCAACCGTGACCGACGACGCATCCGGCCGGGCCGACGACGGCGCCCGCGACTTCGACGTCGCGGTGGTCGGCGGCGGGCCCGGCGGCCTGACGGCGGCGCTCTACACCACCCGGCTCGGCCTCGACACCGTCCTCATCGACCGGGGCGGGGGCCGGGCGGCGATGATGCAGGAGACCCACAACGTCATCGGCGTCCCCGAGACCGTCTCGGGCAACGAGTTCCTGGCGACGGCCCGCGACCAGCTCGAGACCTACGGCACCGTCCTCGTGCGGGGCCTCGTCACCGGCCTCGAGGCGACCCCGGACGCCGACCGCGCGTTCGCCCTCGAGGCGAACGACGACCGCTACGCCGCCGACCGCGTCGTCCTGGCGACGGGGTTCACGGACGGCCGGCCGAAGCCGCCGCTGCCGCGGACCGGCCGCGGGCTGCACTACTGCCTGCACTGCGACGCCTACCTGTTCGTCGACGAGCCCGTCTACGTAATGGGCCACGGCGAGTCGGCCGCCCACGTCGCCATGATCATGCTGAACTTCACCGACGAGGTGGACCTCCTGCTCCGCGGCGACGAGCCGACCTGGAGCGAGGAGACCGACCGCCAGCTCCGGGCGCACCCGGTCGACATCGTGGAGGCGGAGGTCGACGGCATCGAGAACGGCGAGGACGGCTGGCTCGAGGCCATCACCTTCGAGGACGGGACCCGGCGGCCGTATCGGGGCGGCTTCGCCATGTACGGGTCGGACTACCGCCACGAGCTCGCCGAGGCGGTCGGCTGCGAGCTGCACGACGACGGCACCGTCGCCGTGGACGACCACGGCGAGACGTCCGTCCCGGGCGTCTACGCCGTCGGCGACCTGACCCCGGGGCACAACCAGATCCCCGTCGCCCTGGGCGACGGGGCGAAGGCCGGCCTGGCTATCCACCAGGCCCTCCGCCCGTTCCCCCGGCCTCTCGAGGCCATCGAGGCCGAGGGGGCGGTGGACCCAGCGACCGTCCCCGCCATCTCGACCGCGCTGCGCGAGCACGTCGCCGAGCACGCGGCCCACGGCGACTAGGGCGGGTCGCCGAGTCGCGTCGGGCGGGCCCGACTCGACGCGTCCCGGCCGCCGCGACCGGGAAAGGCCTAAGCCGCTGCCCCGGGTGCCCCCGGCATGCCCCTCCCGACCTGGCTCCTCCCCGGGGCGACCCTCCTCCTCCTGGCCGTCGTCGTCGGCCTGCTCGTCGCGCTCCGGCGCGAGGTCCGCGACACCGGGAGCGTGGACGCCGACGCGCTCTCGGCCGCCCTCTCGCGGTCGTGGCGGGCCGAGGGCTTCGACACCGCGCTCCGGGACGTCGAGCGCCACGCCGAGCAGCTCGAGGCGCTCCACACCGACATCGCGGGGATGCTCCGCGCCCCCCAGGCCCGCGGCCAGTTCGGCGAGGTCCAGCTGGAGGCCATCCTCTCGGACCACCTGCCCCCCGGGATGTACACCATCCGCGAATCGGTCGTCGACGGCAAGACGCCGGACGCGGCCATCCGGACGTCGTCGGGCACCATCTGCATCGACGCGAAGTTCCCGCTCGAGAACTTCGTGCGGGCCCAGGAGGCCGAGGACGAGGCGGACCGGGCCCGGTACGAGCGGCAGTTCGCCGCCGACGTCGAGCGCCAGCTCGAAAAGATCGCGGCCGACTACGTACGGCCGTCGGCCGGGACGACCGGGTTCGCCTTCGCGTTCATCCCGTCGGAGGCCGTCTACTACCACCTCGTCACCGAGGCGTACGACCTGCTGGACGGCTACGCCGCCCGCGGCGTCCAGGTCGTCTCGCCGCTGACGCTCGGCGGCAAGCTCGAGCTGGTCAAGGCCGACGTGCAGGCCCAGCAGCTCTCCGAGCAGGCCGAGGCCATCCAGGAGCGGCTCCAGCGCCTCGGGGCCCGGTTCGAGGCGGTCGACGAGGCGTGGCGCGTCCTCCGCCGACACGTCAGGAACGCCGCGAGCAAGGCCGACGACGTCGAGCGGGCCTACGGCGGGCTCCGCGACGAGTTCGAGCGCCTCGAGCGGCCGGTCGCCGACGCCGCGGACGCGGCCGACCCGGCCGACGACGGCGCCTGAGGGGTCCGGAGGGGCGCCTGAGGTCGCGACGATGGGCGAACCCCGCCCGACGCCGAGACGCCAGCGCTTTTACCGGCGTGCCGCCTCCCCACGGCCATGAGCCAGCGTGGGGACGTCTCGCCGGCGACCCTGTCGCTCGCCGTCGACGACGACGGCGTGACCGTCGACTACCTCGACGGCCGACGGGCCCGCTACCGGGGCCCCATCGAGCCCGTCGAGGCGTCGGTCCGGTGCGCGCCCGGTAAGGAGGTCCACGTGCTCGTCGCCGACCCGTCGGCCGAGCGCGGGGTGATGGTCTACGTCAACGACCTGACCACCGAGGGCGACATCCTCGAATCGGCCGGCGTGGGCCGGGTCATGCTCGGCTCGGGCGAGTCGACGGAGCTCGTCCCGGGGGTCGTCGCCACCGTCGACGGGCACGCCGTCGTGGTCGACGCGGACCCGGCCGTGGCGCCCGGGCGCGTCTTCGTCTTCGAGGAGGACGAGTTCGGCGAGCGCGCCGTCGAGCTGGTCGCTGGATGACGCCCCACCCCGGGGTCGGCGCGGTGCCGGTCGTCTCGGGAGCCGCGACGGCCCCCGGACGGACGCCCCCTCACTGGATGTACGCCGGCTCCTCCGCGTCGCAGGTCGACTCGTGTCGGTCGGCCTCCCCCCGGTCGCCGAACAGCATGCCGCACTTCTCGCAACGGTGCCAGGTCTGGCCATCCCGCTGGGTCGCCACGACCATGGGAGGAGGTCTGGTACGGAGTGACATAGCCCTTGCCCAGGGGCGACCGGCGTGCGGGGGGGCGTCGGCGTGAGCGGGGCCGACGGGATCGAGCTGACGGTCGCGACGGGAGCCGACCGCGAGGGGGGTCGACCGGTCGCCCGACTGCCGGAGGGCGCTCGGCGGGCGCTCGGCGCGCTCTCGGGCGACGAGGTCGTCGTCGAGGGCGCGCTGGCGGTGGTGGCGACGGTCTGGCCGGCCGACCACGACGTCCCCGAGGCGTCGGTAGCGCTCGGGCGGACCGTGCAGGCCCGGCTCGGCGTCCGCTCGGGCGAGGCCGTGCAGGTCCGTCGGGCCCGGGTGGAGCCCGCCGTGGCCGTGACGGTGGACGTCGTGGACGGGGAACGGATCGACCGCGGGGCGGTCAGGTCGGCGCTCCGGGACCGACCGGTCTGGACGGGCGACCGCTACGCGGTCGAGGACGGCGCGGTCGCCGTCGCCGAGACCCGACCGACGGGCCCGGTCCGTGTGACCGACGACACCGTCGTCCGGCTCGTAGGCGTCGACGAGGCGCCCGGGGTCGAGCCAGCCGCCGCGGCCACGACCGACGAGCAGGGGGAGCCGGCGGCGACTCGACCGACCGTCGACCGCGGCCCCACCGCGGTGGACCGCGGGACGGTTCGGGCCTCCTGGGAGGGCGTCGGCGGCCTCGACGAGGAGGTCGCGCTCGTCCGCGAGATGGTCGAGCTCCCGCTGGCGGAGCCGGAGATCTTCGAGCGGCTGGGCATCGACCCGCCCACCGGAGTGCTGCTCTACGGCCCGCCGGGGACCGGCAAGACGCTCATCGTCGAGGCGCTGGCGGGGAGCCTCGACGCCACGGTCTACCACGTCTCCGGCCCCGAGCTGACCTCGAAGTTCAAGGGCGAGAGCGAGGCCCGGCTCCGGGAGGTGTTCGCCCGGGCCCGCCGGACGGCGCCGTCGGTAGTGTTCTTCGACGAGATCGACGCCATCGCGGCCCGCCGCGAGGGCGGCGGGTCGATGGAGAGTCGGGTAGTCGGCCAGCTCCTGACGCTGCTCGACGGGCTCGACCCCCGGGGCGACGTGGTCGTCATCGGGGCCACGAACCGGGTCGACGTGCTCGACCCCGCCCTGCGTCGCCCCGGCCGGTTCGACCGGGAGATCCAGCTCGGCGTCCCGGACGAGGCGGGCCGTCGGGCCATCCTCGCCATCCACGCGGCCGACGTCCCGCTGGCCGACGACGTGGACCTCGACCGCCTCGCCGCCCGGACCCACGGCTTCGTCGGGGCCGACCTGAAGGCGCTCGTCACCGAGTCCGCGATGGCCGCGCTCCGCCGAGCCCGGACGGGGGACGAGGACCCCCACGCGGTGGTCGTGACCCGGGCCGACGTCGAGGCCTCCCTGGCCTCGGTCGACCCGTCGGCCATGCGCGAGGTGGTCGCCGAGGTCCCCCGCACGAGCTTCGACGACGTGGGCGACCTCGAGGCCGCGAAGGCTACGCTCCGCGAGGCGGTCCAGTGGCCGCTCGACTACCCCGAGCTGTTCGAGGCGGCCGGGACCGAGCCGCCCGCGGGCATCCTGCTCTTCGGCCCGCCGGGGACCGGCAAGACGCTGCTCGCCCGGGCGCTGGCCCACGAGAGCGGCGTCAACGTCATCCACGTCCGCGGGCCGGAGCTGCTCGACAAGTACGTCGGGGAGTCAGAGCGGGCCGTCCGCGAGGTGTTCGCGCGGGCCCGCCAGGTCGCCCCGGCCCTCGTCTTCTTCGACGAGATCGACGCCATCGCCGGCCGCCGGGACGGCGAACACGACGTCACGGACCGGGTGGTCTCGCAGCTGCTCACCGAGCTCGACGGCCTGACCGAGAGCCCCAACCTGGTGGTGCTCGCCGCGACGAACCGGCGGGACGCCATCGACCCCGCGCTCCTGCGCCCGGGCCGGTTCGACACCCTCGTCGAGGTCCCGGCGCCCGACGAGGCGGGCCGACGGGCCATCCTCGACGTCCACACGCGGGACGTCCCGCTGGCCAACGACGTCGACCTCGACGGCGTCGCGGCGGCGCTGGCGGGCGGGACGGGGGCGGACGTCGCCGCGGTCGTCCGGGACGCGTCGATGCGGGCCATCCGCGAGGCGGTCGCCGCCGGGGACGACGAGGCCGTCGCCGAAGCTGCCCGGACCCTGACCGTCCGACGCGAGGACTTCGACGCGGCCCTCGCGGCGTGGGAATCGTCGCGACGCCGCTCGGAACGCGACGCGTAGCGGACCGGACGGAGCCAGCGCCGACGAGGCGATGACGCCCGCACCCCGCCGGACACCGCTCACCCCGCCGGACACCCATACCGGCCGAGGTCGACCCGCTGGACGGGCCCCGAGCCGTCGGCCCGCGCGGGCTCGAGCAGGTAGTAGACGTGCACGGCGACGAGGCGGTCGTCGTGTGCGCCGTTCCACCGGCGGCAGAGATAGTCGGCGAAGCCGGCCCGGAGGGGAGCCGTCCCCGAACCCGGGAGGTGGAGGAGGTAGACGAACCACCGGTGGCTCGGGAAGGTCCGGGCGAGCTCCGGCGGCCGGTCCCAGGTCACCGGCCCGCCGTGGAACGCGTCGACGGTGCCGCCGGACGCCAGCTCGCCGGGGACGACGTACCAGCCATCGTCGGTCCGCGGCTGGGGGGCGAACATGTCCCAGCGGCGCTGGGCGGGGTCGACCACGTGGGTCACGGCCGCCGGCGCGGTCACGACGCCCAGCGAGGCCGCGTTCCAGAGCAGGACGAACGCGAGCGCGAGCGCCACGAACCCGTGGATCGACCGACGAGCGGTTCCCTGGAAAGCGCCGGCCAGCGGGGTCGGCGAGGGGGGCCTCGGTCGTTCCGGCAGCCCCCGGGCGAGGCCGTCGAGGGCGGGTCGTATCGGTGGCGAGGCTACGAGGGTGGACGCGCGACGGCGGAGCAGGTCGATGGACGGCCCGAGGCGCGCCTGCGCCGCGTCCCAGACGGGCGCCTGGAGGAACGGGACGAGGGCGGCCATCGAGACGAACGGGAACAGGCCGAGGCGCATCGTGAGGAACATCCCGAGGTGGACGGTGGCGAACGCGCCGGCGAGGGCCGCCCGCGGCGGGCCGCGGAGCACCAGCAGCAGCACCGACCCGAGGAGGAGCGCGAGCCAGAGCCAGTCGACCAGCTCGAGCAGGTGGGGGAACCCGGCGAGGAGGTCGCCGAATCGGACCGTCAGCGCGTCGAGGTGGAAGACGACCCGCACCGCCTGGCCGGAGACCCACGCCGGGCCCCGGAGCTTGAGGAGGCCGTTGACGAGGTAGACGAGGACGACCTGCACCAGGAGGGCGGCCGACGCGACCGACGCCACCGGCTCGAGGCGACGGCCCGTGCGAGCGGCGTCGACGGACCAGCACCCCCCGAGCGGGAGGAACAGCCCCCAGAACAGCAGCCGCCGGAGGACGGCGTCGCCGCCGTTGAGCACGAGCGGGTCGCGAAGCTGGAGCGACACGAGTAGGACGAGCGAGACGGCCGTGGCCAGCCGGGTCCGATAGCCGAGGAGGAGCGCGAGGGCGACGGCCCCCGCGACGACGAACAGCACCCCCTCGAACCACGCGGCCCCGGAGAGGTCGTGGACGAACGCGAGGGCCGCGAGCCGGCCGAACTGCTGGCGGAGGAGCGCCCGCGGGAGGACGCCGGCGTCGGTGTAGAAGGCGACGAGGTCACGTGAGCGGAGCAGGAGGTCGACCAGCAGCAGCCCCCCGAGGGCGATGCGCAGCGCCGCCAGCGCCCGCGGGTCGACGGCGACGGCCCGGCGGAGCGCCGCCCGGGAGCGGGCGACGGCCGGCCGGAGCCGGTCGAGGGACGCACCCATCGTCGGCTCAGCGGTCCCAGCGCGGCGGGTAGGCCTGTCGGGGCCCGCTGGTCTTCCGGGCCAGCAGCCGGGCGTTCGCCCGGCGCTCGCCCTCGGGGTTCTCGGAGGCGGTCTCGTCGTAGTAGAGCACCGTCAGGTCGAGCCCGGCGTGGAGCAGCTCGTTGGCGGCGTACCGGTAGCGGTCGGTGCGCGGGCCGCTCGGCGTGGGCTCGGACGACCGGAGGTGGTGCTCGACGAACAGGTAGCCACCGGGGAGGAGCGCGTCCTTCAGGTCGGCGAACCGGTCGATGGCGCGGAAGTAGCTGACGGTGACCGCCGCGTAGCGTTCGTTGGGGAAGGTGAACGACGGCACGTCGGCCTGGACCAGGTTCACCCGCCCGGCGACGCCACGCTCGGCGGCCCGCTCGCGGGTAATCTCCAGGCCGGCCCGCGACTGGTCGATGGCGTCGACCTCGCGGCCCGCCGCCGCCAGGAAGACGGCGTTCCGCCCGGTGCCGGTGGCCACGTCGAGGACCGGTCCCTCGGGGAATACGGAGACGTAGTGGCGCAGGACCGGCGAGGGCGCCGGGTCCTGGGGGTAGGTCCCGCTTCGAAAGCGCTCGTCCCAGGTCGGCATGGCCGCGCGTTCGCCCCCCGGGCCCGTCAAGGCTCCTGTCGCACCTCGCGGGTCGGGCCCCGTCGAGCCACCCGTCGCACCTCGCGGGTCGGGCCCCGTCGAGGTCGGCTCGCCGGCCGGCGGCGACTACGTGGCCCGAACGGCCTCGGCGACGCCGCTCAGCTTCTCGACGTCCAGCCGGACCATGACGAACTCGAGCTGGCTCGTCGGCCGCCGGTGGAGCTGGTAGAACGGGATGTGGAGCCGCTCGACGGCCTGGACGACGGAGCCGTCGATGGCCGTCTCGGCGACCGACTCGAGGGACCCCTCGGCGACGACGCTCTTCCAGCCCTCCTCCGTCGGGCCGTAAACCACGAACGTGGCCGCGTCGGCCGCCTCCACGTAGGTGCGCTTCTGGCTGCCCTCGCCGTAGCCCAGTCGGTAGTAGAACGCGGCCGCGCCCTGGTCGAAGGCGTACGAGAGCGGGAGGGCGTAGACCCCGGCGCCGGCCCGCATCGCCAGGACGCCCGTCGACTGGTCCTCGAGGAAGTCGTCGATGGCCAGGGCGTCCATCGCCGTCCCGGTGGCCTCGACCATGCCCGCCCTTCGCGAGCCCGTGACAAAGAGCGACCCGCCCGCTCCCAGCGGCTGAGAACTCGCCGACCACCGCCTCGTACGCCCCGGTCTCCCTCCCGAGGTCAGTCCCAGAACGACCGCGTCCGGGCGTACTCGCGCTCGCGCGACAGGATGTCGCGGTAGAAGTCGGCCTCGTCCTCGCGGAGCTTGGCGATGATGCGGGCGGCGTTCTGCGGGCCGACGCCGCGGGCCGCGAGGGCGACGACCGCCTGCTTGCCGTGGCTCTGGACGAGGTTGGCCGACCGGAAGGCCCGGCGCACCATGGCCTCCTGGTCCTCGTCGCGGTCGTTCGACCGGATGGCCGCGACGACCTCGTCCGCCCAGGGGTTCAGGGCGGCGATGCGGGTCGAGCCGCAGTTCGGACAGGTCGGCTGGTCGGCGACCCGCTTGACCTTCGTCCGGCTGGTCCAGTCGCGGCAGTGGAGGCAGACGAGCCTGACGCGGTCGTTCTGGAGGCGCTCCTTCACGGTCTCGATGACGCCGGCGTCGGCGTGTTCGGGGGCCAGGAGCTCCCGGGTGCCGCGGTGTCCGCTCCGACCCAGCGGCGTCCGACCCTCGAGCGTCTCGACCGCGAGGTCGCCCGACCGGAGGTCGGCGATGACCGCGGCCGCCCGCTCGACGTCGAGGTCGTCGTGGAAGATGGCCCGGACCGCCTCGTCGAAGGCCGGCGTGTCGGCCAGGATGGCGAGGAGTCGCGGGCCGCCGACGCCTTCGCCCCCGTTCCGCCAGCGCTTGAACGAGCCGAACGTGCCGGCGACCTGGGTGAGCTCGAAGGCGAGCGCTGGCGAGCGCTTGAGCGCCAGCTCGAGGAGCGCCTCGACGTGGGCTGGGTCGACCCCCCGGAGCGTCTCGACGACGTCGCCGGGGCGGACGCCGGGCGGCACGGCCAGGTCGATGCGATACGGGTCGACGTCGAGCCCGACCGACGAGCCCGTCGCCTGGCCCACGAGCGCCGAGAGCAGCCGGCCGAGCGTCTCGTTGACCTGCGAGCCGAGCGTGGCATTGACCACGGCGCCGCCCCGCTCACCCTCGACGACGAGCCGCGCGTCCGTCGGGACCGGGCGGCCCTCCTCGACCTGCTCGGAGACCGGGCCGAGCGCCGTCTCGAGCGTGTGGGCGTCGCCGGGGTAGTCGTCGGCGAGCTCGGCCGCGACCGTCGCGAGGTCGGCCCCCGCGGCGAACCGCTCGGCGGCCCTGGCGCGGAGCCGGCCGACGTGCTGGGCCACGGCGTAGGGCACGGGGATCTCCTCGCCGACCCACGAGGGGATCTCCCCGCCGGGGTCCTCCACCGGCGCAGCGTTGACGCGCTCGCGCTCCTCGTCGACCTCGACGATGCGCCACATGTCGCCGCGCTGGATGAACGTCACGCCCGGGCGGGCGACGTTGACGACGAACCGCTCGTCGAGCGTCCCGATGGTGCTCCCGCTCGCCAGGTCCCTGACGGCGTAGGTCGCCTCGTCGGGGATCATCGATAGGTTCTGGTAGTAGTACTCCCAGGTGTCCCCGCGCCGGCTGATGAGGTCGTCGTCCTCGGCCAGCCAGACGAGCCGGTTGCCGCTCACCTCCCGCACCACGGCCTTGAACGCCTCCTCGGTGAGGTCGCGGAACGGGTAGGCCCGGGTGACGACCTGGTAGGCTCGGCGGGCCGAGAGCTCGCCGAAGTCCATGACGAGCCCGACGACCTGGTTGGCGACGACGTCGAGGCTGCCGTGGTGGATGGCGGCGGGCTCGACCTGGCCGTCGAGCGCCCGCCGGGAGATGACCAGCGCCTCCATCGCGTCGTCGGCGTGTCGGGCGACGATGGTCCCGGTCGAGACCCGGTCGGCCCGGTGCCCGGCGCGGCCCACGCGCTGGAGCAGCCGGGCCACCTCCCGCGGGCTGCCGTACTGGACGACGTGGTCGACCCGGCCGACGTCGATGCCCAGCTCCATCGACGAGGTGCACAGCAGCGCGTCCAGCTCGCCGGCCTTGAACGCCTCCTCGACCTCGACCCGGGCCGCCCGCGAGAGCGAGCCGTGGTGGACGCCGACCGAGGCCCCGAGCGCCTTGAACCGCGACCCCAGCGCCTCGGCGGCCTGCCGGGTGTTGACGAAGACGAGGGTCGATTCGTGGGCGTCGACCGCCTCGAGGACGGCCCGGACGTGGCTGGCGACGTCGGGGTCGGTCGCGAGCTTGCCGGCCAGCCGCTCGTCCGCGTCGGTGACCTCGGGCACCCGGACCGCGACCTCCAGCCGGCTGCCGGCGTCGACGTCGACGTGGACGCAGCCGCGGTCGCCCGTCAGGAACCGGCCGACCTCGTCGGGGTCGCCGACGGTCGCCGAGAGCCCGATGCGCTGGAAGTCGCCGGCCAGCTCGACGAGCCGCTCGAGGCCGACGGCGAGCTGGGCCCCGCGCTTCGACGCCGCCAGCTCGTGGACCTCGTCGACGACGACGTGCTCGACGTCGACCAGCGCGCTCCGGAGCTTCTCGCCGGTGAGCATCGCCTGCAGCGTCTCGGGCGTCGTGACGAGGACGTCGGGCGGGTCGTTGGCCTGCTTGGTCCGGCGGTATCGGGTCGTGTCGCCGTGGCGGACGTCGACGGCCAGGTCGAGCTCCTCGCCCCACCACTCGAGCCGGTCGCGCATGTCGCGGTTCAGCGCCCGCAGCGGCGTGATGTAGAGCACCGAGAAGCCGAACTGCGGGCCGCGCTCGAGCACGGCGTCGAAGACCGGCAGCATCGCCGTCTCCGTCTTACCGGTGCCGGTGGGGGCGGTCACCAGGGCGTGTCGGCCGGCCGCGAGCGGCGGGATGGCTCGGCGCTGGGGCTCGGTGGGCTCGTCGAAGCCGCGGGCTCGGAGCGCCTCGCGCATCCGCGGCGAGAGGCGCTCGAAGACCGACGCGTCGGCCCCCCGCGGCTCGCTCATCAGGGGGAGGTGGGGTGGTCCGGGGTTAAGGCCGTTGTTCGGCCCAGCCGGCACGGGTCGAATCAGACCGCCCGATACGGCCCGAGCCGGGTCCCGTCGAGCAGGTAGGCCTCGCCGTCGACGAGGCCGTCGGGCAGGAACGGCGCCAGGAAGTCCCGGCCCTCGACGTTGACCCACGTGCTCCCGGCGAGCTCGTTGAACGCCGGGAAGACCACGAGCTCGCCCTCGACGGCCGCGGGCTCGACGCCGGTCCGCTCGAACGCCGAGCCGGCCAGGGGGCCCCGCAGCCAGACGCGCTCGACGCGGGCGCCCCCCACGGCGTCCTCGATGCGGACCGCCGGGTGCTCGTGGCCCATGCAGACGACGTCGGCCTCGAGGACCGCCCGGTCGGGCCAGGTGTGGCCGTGGACGAACCCGACGTCGCCCAGCCGCACCCCGGCCGAGTCCGACACCGGCACGTCCAGCGCTTCCTCGAACTCGCCGTCGTGGTTGCCCTTGACCAGGAGGACCTCGGCCCGCGCGGTCACGACCTCGACCAGCCGCTCGAGCTCAGCGAGCTCGCGGCCCGCCGGTCGGCCGATCCAGTGGGCGAGGTCCCCGAGGAAGACGACCCGGTCGGGCGCCACCGCTTCGAGGAGTCCGACGAGGCGGTCGAGGCGCTCGTCGGCCCGCGACGCGGCCTCGATGCCGGCCCGCCGGAAGTAGCCCTCGATGCCGGCGTGGTAGTCGGCGACGACCAGCGCCCGCTCGCCGTCGGCGAGGGTCGCGACCGCCGCCGGCGCGTCGGCCACCGGCTCGACCAGCCCCATCAGATGGCCTTCAGCCGGCCGTCGGCGGGCTCGTAGCACAGCCCGCCGAGCAGCGCCTCCGTGATGGCCGCCTCGACCGCCTCGGCCGACGCGCTGTGCTCGTCGACCACCCGGGCGACGACGGCCGCGCGGTCCGCCCCGTCGCCCCCGTCGAGCGACGCCATCGCCGCGACCGCCGCCGCCTCGAGGTCGGCCGGCTCAGCCTCGACCGACTCGTCGCCCTCGGCCGGCGGCTCGGCCTCCATCGCCGCGTCAGCCTCCAGCGCCGGGTCGGCACCAGCGTCCGACGGTTCCGGCGACTCGGCTGCCGCCGCGTCGGCGTCCGCCGCCGGCGCCGCATCGTCGTCCGTAGCGTCAGATGCAGCCGACGACGGCTCGGCCTCGGTGGCCGGCGGAGCCGTCTCCGTCGCGATCCCGGCCTCGCCCGGCTCACCGACCTCGCGACCGGTGCTGAACTCCGTCCCGAACGCGGCCTCGGTCGCCTCGCGCTCCGCGGCGGGCAAGTCGTAGGGCTCGTCGTCAATCGGGCCGGACACCGCCGTCTCGGCGTCGGCCGCCCCGTCGGCGGGCTCGACGTCGAAGTCCCCGAGGTCGTCGGTCGCGTCGCCGCTCGCCGGAGCCGTGTCCTCGTCAGCCGACGCGGCGGCCTCCTCGACGGGGGATTCGGGCGGTTCGACGTCGGCGGGGTCGGCATCGGCGTCTTCGACGTCAACCTCAATCGGTTCGCCAGCGACCGGTTCACCGTCGGCTGGTTCACCATCGGCTGGTTCGCCAGCAGCCGGGGCGGCGTCGCCCTCGGTCGGTCCGCCTTCGGCGTCGGCTTCGCCGGGTTCACCGTCGCCCGACGGCGCCTCGTCCCCCGTTGCGTCGACTGCGGTATCGGTGTCAGCGAGTTCGCCATCCGCGACCGCCGGTGTGGCGTCCGGCTCGCTCGGAGAGTCCGCGGGAGGCGCCGGCTCGACCGAAGACGCCGACGGGGCCGTCGGCTCGGTCAGCGTCCCGGCGACCGCCGGGGCGGCGGTCAGGTCGCCGACCACCGGTCCCCCGTCGGCCGGGGCGCAGTCCAGCGTCGGCGCGGCGTCGCGGTTGCCGGCGACGACCGCGGCGGCACCGACCGCGACCTCGCGCAGCGCCGACAGGTAGCCCGACGTGGTGGCGTAGTGGTCGATGGCCAGCGCGACGCCGTCGGCGAGGCCGGGGGTGACGCCCTCGGCCCGGAGCGCCCGCGACAGGTCGTCGCCACGCTCCGGCCGGTCGATGGCGCGGGCCATCGTCGCGACCCGCGCGAGGGTGTGCTCGGCGGCCTGGACGGTCCAGCGGTCCCGCGTCGGGCCGTCCACGGCGGTCATCGACTCGGGGCGCACCGAGGTGAAGGTCCGGTCCGACCCGTCGGGCCGGAACGTCCGGGCCTTCCCGGTCACGGCCACGAACGAGGGCACCTCGGCCGACTCCAGGAAGGCGACGGCGTCGGGCTGGTACTGGCCGGCGTAGACGACGAACGCCCCGGTCGGGTCGACCACCCGGGCCCGGAGCACCTCGTCGGTGACCGACTCGACCTCCGTGAGCACCCCGACGACGAACAGGCGGTTCACCCGGGCGCCCGTCGGCGTGACCACGTAGTTCGGGGCCCGCTCCTCGTCCGAGGCCGAGTACTCGAGGTCGGCGTCGTCGTACTCGGCGGCGAATAGCCGGTAGGCGAGCTCGCGTCGGCCGACGGGGCCGCCGGCGGCGCTCACCGACCCACGACCTCCAGGAGCCGGACCGCCCGGTCGACGGGGTCGTCGTCGACGCGGTCGAAGGCCGTCGCCTGGAGGTTGGCCCCGTAGTCGTCGACGCTCAGGTTCCCGCGGACGCGGTACTCGTGCCCGACGAGGCGTCCGGCGATGGCCTCGGCGACGACCTCGTGGTCCATCGCCTCCCGGGCCGCAGCCAGGGCGTCCTCGAGCGTCCCGCCGTAGACGTCGGCGGTCAGCTCGTCGTCGAGGACGGCCGTCACCGCCCCGGTCCCGTCGTCGAGGATGGCCTTCACCCGGAGGTCGTCCTCGGGGTCGACGGTTCCGTGGCTCCGGCACTGGCCCTTCTGGACGACGCGACCGCACTCCGGGCAGCGCTGGATGAGCCCGGACCCCTCGCGGACCCCGACGACGTGGCCGACGACCTCGACGTCGTAGGCTCCGCCGGTCGCCACCGCCGTCCCGACCGCCAGTTTGGCGGCGTCGCCGGGCTCGACGTCGGCGTCGATGGGCTCGACGGTCGAGAACTCGGCGACGTTGACCGAGGGGACCCCGCGGAACTCCCGGACGTAGGCGTTCTCGATGCGTACCGTCGCCCCGGCCGCGAGCTCGGGGTGGGGCTGCCAGTCGGTGAAGGGCAGTCGGGCGGTCTCGTCGGCGAGCACCCCGCTGAGGATGTCCGTCTCGCCGTCCCGACCGTCGATGGTCTTCGACTCGACCTCCAGCACGAAGACCTCGAGGGCGACCCCCCGGTCGCCCGGCTCGAGGGCGCCGAGCGTCGACTCGCCGCCGACGGTGAAGGGCACCTCGAGCGGCTCGGCGGCCGGCGTCACGCTGGTGGCCGAACCGAGGTTCAGCTCCGGCGAGCCCTGCCACTCGCGGACCGAGGCGTTGACGACGCGGACCGCGTCGCCGGGCACGAGGCCGAAGTCGTTCCACGCCGTGTACGAGAGGCGGCCGGACGCGTCGGCCAGCTCGCCCTCCCAGATGACCTGCTCCTCGCCCTGGTATCGGATGGAGCGCCGGCCGGCCGTCAGGACGACGGCCGTCACCGTGACGTTCGCATCGTCGGTGGTGATCTCGCCCACCGAACGGGGCTCGGGCTCGCCCGGGCCCTCGTCGCTCCCGCCGTACTTCCGGCGGAGGCTCTGCTCGGCCTCCTCCACCGGGACCGAGTAGGCCAGGAGGTTCTCCAGGTCGCGTTTGACCGCCGCTTTGTCTGCACCGAGGTCGGCGGCGAGAGCCTCGGCGCGGTCGTCGACCGTCATCGGGCCCGGGTTGGCGGGCTCCCGTTAAAAACCATTCCGCCCCGTGGCGCCTTCGACGGCGCGTGGTCGTACCGACCCGGCCCGCCCGATCGCGTCGAGGAGCGCGGCGGGACGTGCCGCGGCCAACGGGGCTAAACGGCTCGACCCGAAAGCCACGGCCATGACTCGAGACGTCGCCGAGGGGTGGCGGCCCGACGCCGGCGGCGGGACGGACGACGACGGCGCCTTCCAGCGCGCGGAGACGACGTTCCGCGACGTCGTCCGGGACGACCCCGAGGCGACCTTCCCGGCTGAGGCTGGCCGCTATCACCTCTACGTCTCGCGGGCCTGCCCCTGGGCCCACGGGGCCGTCCTCGTTCGGGACCTGCTCGGCCTCTCGGACGCCGTCTCGATGGACGTGGTCGACCCCTACCGGGACGAGCGGGGGTGGCGGTTCTCGCCCGAGCGCGAGGGCTGCACGCCGGACACCGCGACCGGCGCGGACTACCTCGCGGCGGTCTACGCGGCCGCCGACCCCGGCTACGACGGCCGGGTCAGCGTGCCGGTGCTGTGGGACCGCGAGCGCGAGACCATCGTGAACAACGAGTCCATCGAGGTGATGCGGATGTTCGCGTCGGCGTTCGGCGCGCACGCTCGCGACGGCATCGACCTCTACCCGACCGACCGGCGGGACGAGATCGACCGCCTCGTCGACGACATCTACGACCCCGTCAACAACGGCGTCTACCGGGCCGGCTTCGCGGGGAGCCAGGGGGCCTACGAGGCGGCCGTCGGCGAGCTGTTCGCGGCCCTCGACGACCTCGACGACCGGCTCGCCGACCGGCGCTACCTCGCCGGCGAGGCGCTCACCCTCGCGGACCTCCGGCTGTTCCCCACCCTGGTCCGGTTCGACGAGGTCTACCACACCCACTTCAAGTGCAACGTCCGCCGGCTGGTCGACTATCCGAACCTCTGGGGCTACACCCGGGAGCTGTACCAGCTCCCCGGGGTGGCCGAGACGGTGGACATGGCGCACATCAAGGAGCACTACTACACGACCCACGATTCGCTGAACCCGAAGCGGGTCGTGCCCGTGGGGCCGGACCCCGACTTCGAGGCCCCACACGACCGCGATTCGCTGCCGGGCGGCCCGCCAGACGCGCTGGCTGACTGAGCACCCTCCG
>Ga0102944_1000537_pt1 | contig 28913 bp, 24 predicted proteins | sample SalPonD_shore_MG_FD_78172 | JGI IMG/M metagenome (GOLD analysis project Ga0102944, IMG submission 78172) | Salt pond soil microbial communities from South San Francisco under conditions of wetland restoration - Salt Pond MetaG... | ecosystem: Environmental > Aquatic > Marine > Intertidal zone >...
GGAGATGCTCGACGCTTCATTTATAGACAAACTAATTATGGTCTTTATGTTATTGATTTAACAAAAACAGAAGAGAGATTAAAAATTGCTGCAAAATTTCTCAGTAAATATGTAGAAGAGGGAAGTGATAAAGTAACAGTTTCGTCCGTAAGGCGATATGGAAAAGAGCCAGTCCGAAAGTTTTGTGAGGCTCTTGGATGTCGTTCGATTACCGATCGATTTATTCCGGGGTCATTAACGAATCCAAATATTGATACCTACATAAAAGATGCGAGCGTAGTTGTAATAGTCGACCCTCATGCTGATAAAGTAATTTTAAATGAAGCAAAATTAGCGAGAATACCTGTTGTATCCTTATTTGATACAGACGATAACTTATCCGGCATAGATTTAGCTGTTCCTGCAAATAATCGCGGGAAAAAGGCACTAGGATTAGCATTTTGGATTCTTGCGCGGGAGATATCATTACAATTGGGAAAAATCGCAAGTGAGGATGATTTCCCTTATTCATTACAAGACTTTACCAGTAATATTATTCCATATTATAAACAGCAGCAACAGCAGCAAAAACAAGAGCAATAAATTAAATAATAATTCTTTATATTCCATTACTTCTCAAGTTAATTTAAGTTAAATCTTTATAATACCTCAATAAATTAGATAATTTTTTGAATAGTCAATAGACTATTATCATTTTGAATTGATATTTTTTAAAATATTACTAATAAATTTTTATTTTTTGCTATGCTTCACTTAACTAGTAATAGATCAAGGTAAAAATTAAAAATGGCAAGGAATAGGGTCATTGCATTCTCAGGAAAAGGAGGCGTTGGAAAGACAACTTCACTCGCATTATTCCTCAAATATCTGTTGGAAAAAAATAATCGTGAGATTTTGGTAATTGATTCTGATCCCGATGCTAACATTGGGGATGTTATTGGGAAAGAGATAAAATTTGATCAAACTTTAGCATCTAAAATGAATCAAATGAAAGAAAAAATTAAAAGAAGGGAAATTCCTCTAGATATGCCCAAAAATCAAATTATTGAAGGAGAAGTATTTGAAAGCTTAATAGAAATGGATAAGTTTGACATAATGGAAATGGGCAGACAAGAGGGAAGCGGATGTTATTGCTTCATTAATAATATACTTAAAAATGTATTAGATACAATTTCTCAGAATTATGAAATTACTTTGTTAGACTCGCCAGCAGGTTTGGAACATTTTTCGAGAAAAACAGGACGGGATGTGACTGATTTAATAATTGTTACCGATCCTTCAAAAATGGGAATCCATACGATGAAACGTATTGTTGAATTGACTTATGAAGTAAATTTAAAATTTGAAAATATTTGGATAATAGGTAATCGTTTTCCAGAAAGTTTAAAAGAAGTTTTAAAAAAAGAAATAGAAAAATTATCAGATGACAAAGTTAAATTATTAGGTTTTATCCCAGATGGGAGTGTTATTGGAGAGTATAACTTTTTAGGAAAAAGTTTGTTAGAAGTGCCTGAGGACGATCCTACCTATCAGCAAGCAAAACAAATTTTTGAAAAAATATTATAATTCTTCTACATTTGTTCTGAAATCCACTTAATTTACTATAATAATTCATATTTATCATTTTGATTAGAAATTAGTTTTAAGATCCTTATCCTCCCATCTTTACGTATTCTTAGTCTTTAGAATTGAGGAGAATAATTCTCTAAATAATGTTAGAGAATAATGTAATAGTATATTATCTATAAAATTATTTTAGAATAGAAGTATTATAATAAATAATTGTTGTAATTATGAGGATTTAAGATGCCAAAATACACTGGTAGTGAAATTATTACCAAATATCTTATTAAAGAAAATGTTCCATATGTGATTGGTATTCCAGGTCATGGGTGTTTAGCTTTAGTTGATGCGTTTTATAAAAATCGCGATAAAATTAAATTAATCCAACCAAAACAAGAGATGGGTGGAGTTCATCTCGCAGTTGGTTATTATAGAGTTACAAAACAACCATTATGCGTATTTACATCCATAGGACCTGGTGCGATAAACACAGCAATTGGACTTGCAGACGCTTATGTCGATTCTATGCCTGTATTAGTTCTGACTGGAGATACTCATGTACATATGAGGGGAAAAGGAGTTCTTCAAGAAATTGAAAGACGCAGAGACTCAGATTTTCCCCGAATACTTGAACCTGTTGTAAAGCGTTCCTGGCAAGTGGTTGCGGTCGAGCAGTTACCGTCAACAATACAAAGAGCGTTCAATCAGATGCTTACTGGTCGACCAGGTCCTGTCCATATTGATTTACCTATGGACGTCCAAGCTGCCGCTATTGAGACCGAAATTCCAGAACCAAAGCAAAGAAGACCATTGGGAAGGGTTCTTGGTGATCTGGACTCAATTAAAGAAGCAGTGGAGTTACTCAAATCTGCAGAACGACCAGTCATGTTTCTAGGAGGAGGAATTATAACTTCGGAGGCATTTGAAGAAGTGAAAGAATTAGCAGAAAGAACGGGAGCCGCAGTTGTCGCAACTATGATGGGAAAAGATGCATTCCCAAATGATCATCCGTTATTCTGTTGGGCAAGCGGTTCTAAAGGTACAAGTGTTGGATTAAAAATGACTTCTGAAGCGGATGTCTTATTAGCGGTTGGTTGTCGATTCGCAGATGAGTCAACAAGCTCCTATAGACATGGGATAAGTTTTACGATTCCCCCTACAAAATTAATCCATGTGGATATTGATCCAAATGAAATCGGGAAAAATTATCCTACTGAAGTTGGGATTGTAGGAGATGCAAAATCTGTCTTAGACCAAATGATAATGGAATTAAAGAACCAAAACTTCGATAAGGACTATGAAAATACAGAATATTTTAAAGAAATACAAGAAGAGAAGAAAAAATGGTTTAATTTTCTAGAAGAATATCGAGATGATACTATGGTACCTGTGATGATTTCTACTGTGCTTCAAGAAGTAAGAGAATTTTTAGACCGTGATGCTATTGTTGTAAGTAGTTCTGGAAATGTTCAAGCACAAATGCTACAAGAATTTCCATTTTATGAACCCAAAACCTGTTTGACCGCGGGGGGCTTTTCAACAATGGGCTATAGTGTGCCAGCTGCGATTGGCGCTAAATTAGGGGCAGTTGATATTGGGCAACCAGAGCGGCAAGTAGCAGCACTAGTTGGAGATGGAGATCTTATGATGACAATCTCGGAACTTTCAGTCGCAGTTCAATTAGGATTGAAAAACATTTTCTTTATAGTAGTTAATAATCACGGATGGATTGCGATAAAAGATCTGCAACAATCTGCATTTGGTGAAGAGAGAGGTTATGGGACTGCCTTCAGTGATAATAAGGGAGAAACATATTCTCCAGATTTTGCTAAGATTGGAGAAGGATTTGGATGTTATGCAGAGCGCGTCTCGAAAAAAGAAGAAATCAGACCAGCGTTAGACAGAGCAAAAACATCTGGCAAACCAGCATTGATTGAAATAAAAGTTCAACGTGAATTTCCATATACAGGTAGTCCAGCTATTGGCTGGTGGGATGTGCCAATTCCTGAATATTTAACTGAAAAGAGAAAACTATACGAAGAAGAGAAAACCGAAGAAAAACTGGAGTAATTCTTTTCTATTATTATTTTTTGTTCTTAATAGGCATTTAGTCTGATACTGAAAAACAAGTTTATTACTAATTAGCGTAAATCGAATATTTCTTATCCAATTTCTGTTTAAGTGAAAAAGGAAAATTAAACTTCTCAGCATGGAAGTTATAAATTATTCTGTCTAATTCTCTTTGTTCTTTGGAATAATCATGACTCAAGTCTTTCTTTAACTGTTGTATTATTTCTTTCACTAGTTCTTCCACTTTAATTTTAACATTATTTTCGGGTAAAATAATCGGGAGTGAATGAATTCCAGTTAATTGAATACTGTTGGTATTATTTATGATGCCCTTGGCTAAATAATTGTATAATGAGCTATTTAATAAACCTAAAATATATTCTATGGAAAAATGTTTGTCTTTAATAATGAAACCCATTGCCTTGTTGGAATCCCAATAACATCCGGGGGGCATGTATCGGGCAGCTAATCTTGAGCTAACTCCACTTATAACGATCCCTTCTTCTTCAAAAGGAGCATTTTTAGGAATATCATAAATTCTTTTAGATTCTTTCCTCCAATCTAACCCTTCCATAATAGGTCGATAATATTGATCTGATCCTCCTCTTTTCAAATACGGTTTCCATTCCTCTGAATTTAATAGATTTCTGGAAATTATTTTATATTTTTTTATAGGATCATGTAATTTTTCATTTCTTTTTTTTAAAATCTCTTCTAATTCTGATCCTTCTATAGCTGCGATATATTTACGATTATCATGTGTATGCATCCCTATATAACCTTGGATATACTTTTTCAATGGAGGAGTCTGTTCAAATAAATGAATTATCTCCTCTTCTATATCTGTAAAAAATACATAAAAAGGTAATAATTTATATTTTTTCTGTTTAACCGAGATAACTTTTTGAGGATTTAGATAATCTTTCTCCTCTTTAATTCTTGGAATTATCCTCATAACATTTTCTGCCCTTTTAGATTTGTTCTCATTACCTATCCGTTTTTCTAACACAATAATTACGGGAGAAGTATTTACATCTTGATCAAGGAATAAATCAGAAGGAGCTGATAATATTTCTTTTATAATACAATTGTCTAAAATGAATTTCCTTAGTTTTTTATGGGTCTTTAAGGTCAAGAAAGAATCACTCGTGATAAAGCTCAAAATACCTCCTTCTTTTAATCTCCAAATACTATTTACTATAAACATAGAATAGGTTTCATGAGCGTTAATATTTCCATAAATTCTTTTTAATTCTTTCTTATTTCTCTTTATGTATGTACTAGATTTGTTTAGATAAGGAGGGTTTCCCACGATAAAATCGAATCTACCAAAATCATTCTCACTAATATTAAGAAGAGTGTCCTTAATCTCAAAATTGATACCGAAGTTTTCGAGGGATTTCTTATATTTCTCATTGACATCAAAAGCATATATTTGAGAGGGATTTATATGTCTTTCTAAGAGTAAGTTTATAAAAATTCCTGGTCCGACACATGGATCCAAGATCTTATCACTTTTATTAATTTGTCCCAGTTTAGAGATTAAATAATTTGCAGTTTTCTCAGGTGTTATTATCAAGCCTAATTCTTTTTCATTTAATTCCATGTTTATTGATACAGAGAACAATTTTTTTTAATTAGTGGAATATCCTAACCTTTCTTATTATAGAGTATTATCAAACTCCTTTAAGAATTTTATAATTACTTCAGAAACATGGGCCAGAAACTTGGCTGACACTTTATCAGGCGTATCTTGAGATGAATGAATATATTTGTATGACGATTTATCCCCAAATCCCAATCCAGTTAACCCTAATTTCATTAAATAGTATCCATCACTACGATTTAGGGCAATTAAATATCTTTTTAGATGGAATGTAGGATCAAGTTCTTTTGAGAATTCAAAGAATTTAGTTAGGAATTTATCTTTTTTGACTTTGCTCTTCAATGGTCCAAAAATATCCAACTCCTTTGCTACGGAATCAAGATTAAAATATCTTATTGCTAATTCATCGTAATTCTTAATAATCTTAGAGAAGATTCTTATTCCCATTGTGCCAGTCTCTTCTGCTCCTGTAAATACGAACCAGAGATCCATATTTATCGGACGGTTTTCTATATTTGCATAAAAAGATAATAAATTTAATACTAAACAGATTCCAGAAGCATTATCTATCGCTCCAGGAGATTTATTATGAGTTGTGTTACTGATCTGTAGGACTGTGGCTATAAAATGGAGTGCTATTACAAATGAAATAATAATGTTAAAAACAATATTTTGATTGAAATAGAGATATTTAAGCACTAAAGATATTATTATTATCAAAAGTGAATAAATCCATAACTTTACACTAATACCCCTTAATCTAATGGAGAGTCTCTGAGATTTAGAATCAATATGGCAGAGAAATAATACTTGGAATTTCTTATGATTGGAATTTTCATCTAGTTCGCTTTTCTTTTCAGAATTAAGATTTACATAAACATTTTCAGATGAATAATTCTTCCCAATCCGTAAATTTTCAGGTTTTCTGGTAATTAACATTAATGGGATAATTATGAGAATAACAATAAGAATATTCAACAATGTAAAAAATACATTAATATTCAAAAAAAATACAACAATCAACCAAAAAATCAATATAAATGATATTTTTTTGTAAATTCGAGGATAAAATGAAGTGAAAATGAAAGATTGAGTTTCTGGAGTTAAATTTAGATCTTTTATTTGTCTTTTAATATAATTCGCAGCCTTATGTTCATTTCGCGTTCCTGAAAGTCGGGGAAAGGTGATATCTTGAAGGATCTCTTCAATATATTTTTCATTCGGCATTCTTTTTCTCCCTCCTTTACAGATGAGCTCCATATTTTGAAGAACTAACTATTTTCCTATAAATATTCAGATATCCCGAATTTATTTTTGCTTCTGGAGGATTCCAATTATGCAATCTCTCATTTATTTCAGATTGAGAAATTAACAAGTTTAAGGATCGTTTATCAACATCTATTTCGATTAAATCTCCCTCTTTTACAATTGCAATGGGTCCTCCCTCAATTGCTTCGGGACACACATGACCGATACATGGACCTCTTGTGGCTCCCGAGTATCTTCCATCCGTTATCATGGCAACCGAATTCCCTAGTCCCATACCAACTAAAATAGCGGCTGGTATCGATAATTCTCTCATTCCTGGCGAACCTTTAGGTCCTTCATATCTAATAACCAAAACATCTCCTTCTTTTACTTGATTATTCATTAATGCATCTTTTACTTCTTCTTCGGATTCAAATACTTTTGCTGGGCCTCTATGATGTCTCATCTTTCTACTAATGGCACTTTGTTTCACTATTGCTCCTTCTGGTGCTAAGTTTCCTTTTAGAACTGCAATTCCTCCTTGTGGTTCTATGGGATTATTTAATTCTCTTATAATTACATGTTCCTCATAATCAACTTCTTGGAGATAGTTTTTTAATGATTTTCCAATTATCATTTTTGTCTCCAAATTCAATAATGAGCTAAGCTTTTTCATCAATACTCTAACACCTCCAACTTTATGAAATTCAGTTAGATTGATCTCCGAAGCAGGCTTAAATTTTGCTAAAAGCGGGACTTTTCTGCTAAGTGTCTCAAAATCAAAATGATTTAGTTCTTCTCCTATTTCATAAGAGAGGGCACACATATGCAAAACCATATTAGTGGATCCTCCAAAGGCTAATGCAACCTTAATAGCATTTTCAATTGATTCATTTGTGATAAAATCTAAGGCTGTGAGATTTTGCTTTACTAATTCAATTATTATTTTTCCCGTCTCCATAGATATATTATCTCTTTCTAATCCATGCGAGCTAATTGTAGCACAATTAGGAAGGGATAAACCCAAAACTTCTACGATACATGCCATAGTATTTGCAGTCCCCATCATATTACATGCTCCAACATTACAAGTTTGAGATTCGATTAGAAAAAATTCTTCCTTAGATAATTTTCCCCGATTATACTGCCCTATAGCTTCTTTAATATCGCAAGTAACGAATGTTTGTCCTTTTAAAGGACCTTTTTCGAATGTTTTTGGATCCATAATCCCTCCAGTAAGAAAAACAGTTGGAATATCACATCTCGCTGCTGCGAGTAACATACCAGGTATAATTTTATCACAAGAACATAGCATAACCAATCCATCAAAATTGTAAGCTTTCACCATAGATTCTATTGAATTTGCTATGATTTCACGTGTGGGAAGAACATATTTCGAGAAATTCTCTGAATTAGCAATCCCATCGCAAACCGCAATAGTATTAAACTCCATAGGAGTGCCTCCAGCTTCTTCTATCCCCTTTCTTACTAATTTACTGAGGTTTCTGAGATGGATATGTCCCGGGTTTACATCATTCCAAGAATTAACAATCGCAATTTTGGGTTTTTTTAAGTCCTCATAGGTATATCCACACGCATGAAATAAAGCTCGTTCATATGCTTTACTTGGATCTAATTCATCTCTATTTATTGACATCACGTTTTATAAATTTAATTAATTAATGAAATTTGCTATAGAAGTATATTTTATCAAAAATAACTTAATATTTATATAGATTTTCAACTAATTTCTTACTCAATTAAAAATTATTTCAAAAATTTGTGAATCAATTTGCCGTTCATAAAACTTGAGAAAGGATATAAAGTTCATTATTTAGAAGAAGGAAAGGGAGAAAATCTCGTATTTATTCATGGATTTTTAGGAAGTTCATGGATTTATGAAGATCTTGTAAAATATTTCTCTAATAAGTATCATGTTATTGCAATAGATCATCTTGGCCACGGAAAAAGCGATAAACCAGAATCAGAAGCGTATGAACTGACTGATTTAACTCAATATCTCGAAGAAACTCTCTCAAAAATACTCGGTGATGAAAAAATAATTTTGCATGGTCATAGCATGGGAGGTTTTATAGCCTTACTTTATGCAACCAATCCATCTTTTTCTAAAAGATTAAAAAAATTAGTTTTAATGGGGACAGCACCGAAACTTCAAAATCCAGGATTAATTCAATATATTGAAGATTTAAATGCCGGAAGAATGAAGATCATAGATAAAGAGATTATTGAAACCATATTTATAAATCTCTGTTTCAATCGTAAATACCAAAGAAAAAATCAAGAATTAATTAAAGAATTTGTAGAAAAAACTCTTGAGAATAAGGAATACGTGGGACTTAGAACAATGAATTCTATCGTAAATAATTATAATGTTGAGGATAAGCTAACCAAAATAGATGTTCCTACGTTAATTCTTACTGGAGATAAAGATGTTTTCATACTACCGAGTGAATCTGAAAAGATGCACAACTAAATACCCAACTCAAAATTAGTTGTATTTTCTCCCAAAATTGGTCATATGGTAAATTATGAAGCAAAAGATGATTACATTAAAGAAATGGAAGAATTTCTAAATTAAACTAAGATTAATTTATTTTATAGAAAAAAACGACATATAGGAAATCAATTCATAAGTTTATTGTAAAAATTTTTTTTGGTTTACAAACTATATAATTCATTTTAGGATATTTTATTTAAAACTGTTTTAAAAATAGCGTAGTATATATTTAATTAATTATTTTTATATTTGAAATGATGAATTTAGGGTTTATTGGAACTGGACGAATTTTCGATCTTAATGTTCTTGGATATTTGGATAATAAGGATATAAAAATTACCGCATTATGTAATAGAAGCATTGAAAAGGCAAAAAATAAAGCTATTAAATTTAGTCTTAATGAGGAAATTACTTTTTATTCTGATTATAAGAATATGTTAAAAAAGGAAGATTTGGATATGGTTGAGATTCTTATCCCAAATTATTTACATTCAAAAGCGTGTATAGATTCAGTAAATTCCGGAGTAAAAGCAATTTCAGTTCAGAAGCCAATCGCATTGAGCTTAGAAGAAGCTGATAAAATGATTAAAATATGCGAAGAGAAAGGAACTGTTCTGTCAATATATGAGAATTTTTACTTTGATGAGCATATTCTAAAAGCTAAAGAACTTATTGCTGATGATTATATTGGAGAACCTACCTCAATAAGAATTAAAACTGTAATCGCGGGAAAGGGAGGATGGAAGCAAGAAGGTAAATTAAAAGATTGGAGAAGTGATCCTAATAAGGTTGGAGGAGACTCAGAGAAGAGCTCACCAATTTTATTTGATAATGTTTGGCATTCATTTGCATTGGCAAAATTATTTCTCAAAGAAAAAATTGAGAAAATTTTTGCATGGAATGATACATATCAAGGATTAGATGCTCCAGCATATGTTATGTTTAAATATCAACAAAAGGAGAAACATGTAGTCCCTCAATATGGAAATATGGAATTTATTTACTTACCAGAAATGAAAATTCCCTCCAATTATTACTCTACAGATGAATTTATTGAGGTTATTGGAACAAGGGGCTTGATGAAAATAAACCAAGCAACATCAATAGGAAATTTAATGTCGAATTCTGAAGCGTTTGCTCCTATTATAATCGTGAGAGATGGTAAGGTCGAATCTTATAATGATTTTCAAAAAGATTGGAAGTATAGTTTCATTAACGCGACTCATCATTTTATAGAAGCTGCAAAAGGAAATGCGGATCCAATATTGAGTGGCCAGCAGGCTCGAGAAATCTTACAATATAACTTAGCTGCCGTTGAATCTGCGTCTAAGGGATATGAAATGAGAATAAAGGATATTTAAATCTGATTGTCCCATTATTTAATAAACGGAATAGAAAGAATAACGATTTATTTCTCATACGGGTATTTAAAATCAGTTTGTTTTAATCCTTGCTTTTCTCCTTTTTTCATATCTTTTCTCACGCGCCAATTATATTTGAGCATCTGAAAAATAGATTTTCGTTTTGTAAAAAATTTTTCCACCACGCACGAATTATTTGTCTCTGCTTGAGGGGAAATTTCATTCCAATATACTTCTCTCTGTTCTTGATTTGAGATGTATGGCATCTTGGCAAATATTGAGAGATTCATGCCCTCCTCACCTTTGTATAAATATGTTTTGTCATTTTTTATTGCATCAATAAAATTTTCTGTTGAATTCATGAAGGAATATTTCCAATCCAATGGTAAATCCTCTCCATAATTTTTAACTTCACCATCGGTATAAACTACAATGGGAGGATACTGGGATGTATTTGAGAGGAAATTCCCCCCTGATGTACATTGATTAATCCACATTATACCCTTCGTTCCGGAAATTTCGATAAATTCTTCGCAAGCATAATAATTACTTGGGAAATAAAAATTGGGAGCTAAACTAAATTCCATAGAACCGTATTTTGGTGCTTCATTTTCCTCATTTGGATATTTCCAGAAAATATTACTAGGACCATCCATAATACCCGAGAAATAATCTATCCATGCATAAACTTTCTCCACTCTTTCTTGATTCATCAACCATAATGCTAATGAAAATTTATGGATTCCGTCATCATACACTAACGGACCTCCTCCACATTTATCCACTTGTACTCTCCATAAATATGATTCAATCAAACTATAGGGCATATGAGGTCCTCCAGTCAAAACTGTATTAATACGAAAACTAAGCCGCTCTCCAATAAGTCCTTGATCTAATAGTTCTTTTGCCTTTAATATATGCGGTGCAAATATAAAGTTTTCAAATACCTTCAATTTGACATTATTTTCCTTGCAGGTATCAATCATTTTCTGACAGTCTGTGATGTTATGTGCCATTGGTTTCTGGACTGAGATCGCAGGAACTCCCGCTTGAGCACAATATTTTGTCATGGGCGCGTGTAAGTGATGAGGTGTTAAGATCTCTACAATATCTAAATCTTCCTTATCTATCATTTCTTTATAATCATCATAGATTTTTGCCTTGCGAACCCCCCAACGCTCCAATTTCTCAATGGCATTATCCTTATCTTTATCGGCCACGGTAACTATTTCCGCATCTTTAGAATAAATATATCCTAACGAATTTAATTTTGAGATAACTCCAGCACCAATTATTCCCACTCGAAGCATTTTCAAATTTCCTAATTTTAATTTTTAATAATAGTATGTAAAAAATAAAGAATAATTTTTTATAACTTATTGTTTTCATAAAATAAGTTCTAATTTAAAATTAAAACAATTAAAGATTGGATTGTTAGAAATCTTAAAAAATCAAAGAAATTATTAATATTTCTTTCATATGGTGTAAATATGGATATATCTAAAATCCCAATAACAAATAGAAAAGACGAGCATATCTTACTCGTAAGTACAGAGAATGTTGAAAGTAATGATACAACGTGGTTGGAGCATATACGATTTGTCCACAACGCATTACCAGAATTAAATTTAGATGATATAAATTTATCTTGCGAATTCTTAGGAAAACCAATTTCTGCCCCAGTCATTGTAGGTGCTATGACCGGTGGAACAGAATTAACTAAAAAAATCAATGTTTCATTGGCTAAGGCCGCTCAAAAATATAATATCCCCATGATGGTTGGGAGTCAAAGAGTCATAGTTAGGCATCCCGAAACAAAAGAAACTTTTTCAGCGGTGAGAGAAAATGCCCCTGATATTCCTATAGTTGGAAATATAGGAATAGCGCAAATAGCAGCCACAGAAAATTTTGATTATATGGAAAAAATTATAGATAATATTAAAGCGGATGCTTTAGCAATACATCTCAATGTAATTCAGGAGCTGATCCAACCTGAAGGTGATAAAGTATTTGCTGGAACAATTGATAAAATTAAAAAAATTAAGAATCAATATAATATTCCAATAATAATTAAAGAGACTGGTTGTGGAATTTCTAAAGAGATTGCCCAGAACTTAGTTGAAGTCGGAATAGAAGTTATTGATGTTTCAGGAGTGGGAGGAACTAGTTGGGTAGCTGTAGAATACTATAGAGCCAAACAGGAAAAAATAAACTCAAAAATAGACTTAGGTAAATTATTTTGGGACTGGGGTATTCCCACCGCAGCGAGCATTCTTGAGGTGAGTTCCGTCACTAATAATTCTTCTGGCACTAAAATTATTGGAAGTGGAGGAATTAGAAGCGGAATTGATATCGCAAAAGCATTAAGAATAGGAGCAGACTTCGCTGCTATGGCTAGACCATTTCTTATGGTTGCGTTAGAAGGACAAAAAAATATTGAAGAATTTATTGAAAAAACGATTAGAGAATTAAAAATTACAATGCTTCTAACAAGCAGTAAAAATATTGGTGAACTAAAAAACGCCCCTATTGTTATAAGTTCCTCTTTAAAAGAATGGATAAAAGAAAGAAAAATAAAAATTTAGCCTTTAAAACTCCAACCTATATTATATCAGGGGAAAATATCTTCCTCAAGATGATATTAAAAATCATTAATTCCGTTAAGATTATATGATTGGGTAGGGTACTGATTTGTAAGTAGGAATCCAATTAATATATCCACTTTGAACACAGACTAAGGATTCGTTTTTTCCAGCTCTAAGCAAAGTATATTCAACAAGTTGGCCTTTTTTGGTTTTTGGAGCAACTCTCACAATTGATTCATTTAATAAATCCTTCTCATTTATAGTATCTACGGGATCAGATTTAACTACTGCATACATAGGAAGGTGCAATATATAAGTATCGTTTTTCCCATCGGGACAAAAATCAAGTCCTTTCAATTTTGATATTAAACATCCTCCTTCACAAATATTCATTTTAATGAAAAAATTCTTATTAGAAGGGTGTGGCTCAATCTCAGCATACTTGAATTTTTGAGTATCAATCTTTTTTCTTAGATGTTCATACTCTTTAATTGATTTTCGCTTTTTCTTCCCAATATAATTATGTACCTTCGGTGTTTGGTCCACTATTTCTTTGAAGCCTGGCATAACTTTTAGCATTCCTGAAATACAGGTTGCTCCTGATCCATAAGATCCAAAATAAATCAAATCATTCTTTTTTACAACACTTTCTAACATGTAAATTAATTGTCCCCATACTGAGGCAGAATACATATTTCCAATAGACATTGGAACATTAAGTGCTGGAAGAACTTTATTGGTGAGACTTTTAATCAATTGATTTTTGATTGTTTCAATATCGTCTAGATTTTCCTTTTCTTTTATATTATCTAAGACATTATTAATTAATTTCTCCAAATTATAAGAAGCTTCTTCCTGGATTTTAACGGGACTCACCGTATCAACTGGTTTATCAAGTAGTATTTTTTTCATTAATGACCATCTATTTGTTAAAAGATTTTCTATGTTTTTTAAAGGTAATTTAGCAAACGGAGAATGGAAGACCAAATAATCTGGGATGATGTCAGCATATTGGAAAAATTCATCAAACGCCCCCATTTGAAATCTGATATATGAATCAATCGAAAATTTGCCAAAAACTACTGGATATTCCTCTTTAGGTAATCTATAAAAATCAAACACATTGGCAGATAATTTTCCAAACTTTTTTCCAAACTTAGCAATCCGAGGATTTTTACTAATAACTAGTGCTGCTGCCGCCGCTCCTTGAGTTGGCTCTCCAGGGCTTTCAAGTTCATAACTACAAATATCTGCTCCAATAACCATCGCTTTATTAATTATTCCGTCATTGATTAGTCCTACGGCATTTAAAACTGCAAGGGTTGCACCAGCGCATGCATTATAAACATCTTGCGTCACACAATTTACCGAACTATCTAACATTTCGGAAAGGATATTAGAAACTGATTTTACAGCATATGTCATTGTCTCTGTTCCAAGAAAAATAGCATCAATCTCATTTGAATTAATATTCCCCTTCATTAAAGCATGCTGTCCCGCTTTTACAGCCATACTCACAATATCTTCTCCAGGTCCTGGAATACGCATTTCTTTTGTCAATAAACCCTTCAGATACTTGTTTGGATCAACATCTCTTATTTCAGCCAATTCTGTGAGATCTACATAGTATTTTGTTGTGTAAAAACCCATTGAGTCAATTCCAACATTAAAGAAAAAATCATCTTTCAAGTCTGTCATAATTATTATCAGATATTGTTTTTTTTATTATTTATTTTTTTTAATTCTAAATCATTTGCCATTTTAATATATTTTTTGCTTGAAAAAAGAAATCCATAGGCATATCCGTCAGATCCTTTTCTATTTGTTGTTTGGTGGTGAAATGAATGAGCGGTAAATATTCTTTTCATATATTGGTTTTTAGGTTTATAAAGATTTCTTATTCTCTTATGAAATAAGACATCGTGAAAGATAAAATAACCCATTCCGTAAAAAGTAACTCCAATACCAACCCAGAAAAGAACATCATAAAATATTAAACCTAAAATTATACATAGTGATGAGATTATACTAAAAAATAATGCAAAACTATCATTCTTTTGAAATCTTCCTTTTGTATATCGATGATGGTCCTCGTGCAAATTCCACCCTATGCGATGCATAACAAATCTGTGTAAAAACCATGCTACCCCTTCCATAAAAATGCCAAAAAACAGAACGAGAGTTATAGAAGTTATTATCGCAAAGGGAAGTGGCAAAAAACCCAAAGGATTACTCATATTATTTGAATTATAGAATTGGGATAAAAATAAAATTTCACTTTATAAAATATACGAATTATAATCTATCAAATTTCGTTAAGGATGAAATTTCTTTTTGATTTCTCTAAAAAATTTATATTTACTAAACATAAATTATAAAAATTTTAAAGTTGATCCTACATTAAAATGGAAATTTATCAAAGGCTCTGAATGAATTATAATTTTAGAATTTTTTTTTAGTGAGTTGAATTATGAGTACAGACGATGAAGAAATATTTAAGGAAATTTTTAAGAAAGGAAGTAGAACTTATTTCAATAGCAGTATTTTCTTTCCAAAATCCGTAAGAAAAGATGTATTCATTTTATATGGATTTGTAAGAGTTGCTGACGATTATGTAGATACTGTTCCACAACAAAAAGAGGAATTTTTAGATTTCTGTGATAGATATAGGAAAGCTCTTTCAGGAGAAAAAGCTGATGATATAGTTATAGATTCATTCGTTGATTTAATGCGAAGGAAAGATTTTAAACCTGAATGGGTTGATGCTTTTCTTTATGCAATGGAGCTAGATCTTACAAAAAAGAATTATAATACATTAGAAGAAACTCTTGAGTATATTCATGGATCTGCAGAAGTTATTGGATTTTTTATGGTAAAAATCCTTGATTTACCGGAGGAATCTTACTTTGCCGCGGAAAGATTAGGAAGAGCAATGCAATACATTAATTTTATTCGAGATATTAAGGAAGATATTAAATACGGAAGGCGCTACCTTCCATTATTTGATTTTAATCTAGAAACATTAAAGAAAGAAGAGACAAAGAAAAAAAAAGAAGAATTCGAAAAATTCATCAATACTCAAATTGACTTTTATTTTAAGTGGCAAGCGGAAGCTGAAACTGGATTTAAATATATTCCAAAAAGATATTTAATCCCAATAAAAACCGCTTCAGATATGTATAATTGGACGGCATTAAAAATCAAGGATAATCCATTTATCATTTATGAAGAAAAAGTCAAGCCTTCCAAATTAAAGATAATTTCCACTATTTTAAAAAATACATTTAAATTTAGGTTGAAGTGAAAATGAACGAAGGTAAAGGAAGAAAAGTTTTCGTAATAGGTGCTGGATTTTCAGGTTTATCATCTGCTGCCTTGTTGGCAAAAGAAGGTTTTGATGTAACCATTCTAGAAAAGAATGACAGACCTGGGGGGCGCGCCATGGTATGGAAAGAAAAAGGTTACACCTTCGATATGGGCCCCTCTTGGTATATGATGATAGAAGCATTTGAGGATTTATTTGCCGAGTTTGGAAAGAAACCCGAAGATTATTTTGAAACCATAAGATTAGACCCCTCATATCGCGTCTTTTTTAGTGAAAATGAATCTTATGATATAATGGATGATGTGAATAGAAATATCGAGTTATTTGATACATTTGAAGAAAATGGGGGAGAAAAATTAAAAAACTTTTTAGCTCGTTCACAGAAAATGTATGAAATTGCTTTTAAAAATTTTATTTATAAAGACTATTGGAGTTTCCGAGATCTCTTAGACAGAAAACTTATTGTGGATGGATTAAAACTAAAAATATTTACCAAATTAAAAAAATACGTAGACAGATTTTTTGATACGGATAAAGCAAAAAAGATTGTTTCCTATCATGTTGCGTTTGTGGGAGCATCGCCACCAACTAGTCCAGCAGTTTACTCAATGCTAGCTCATGTTGACATGAATTTAGGAATTTGGTATCCTATGGGGGGATTTGGGTCTATTGTTGATGCTATTATGAAGATGGGATTAGAACAAGGAGTAGAAATAAAATTTAATACAGAAGTCACTAAGATAGAAGTGGATGATAAACGCGCGAAAAAAATCATAACAAATAATGGGGAATTTGACGCTGACATCATATTGAATACGGGAGATTATCATCATGGAGAGATGGAATTACTTGATAAAAGGTATAGAACCTATAAAGAAAAATACTGGAAAAAGAAAATGATTGCACCCGCTGCTTATTTGATATATCTCGGTTTAAATAAGAAATTAAAAAATTTTCTCCATCATAATTTCTATTTTAACTCCGATTGGGATAAATATTTTGATCAACTCTTTGAAAATCCAGAATGGCCCGAGGATCCAAGTATTTATATTACTGTACCCAGCCAAACCGATCCTTCACTTATACCTCCAGGTGGAGACCTCATGACAATTCTTGTCTTAGTCTCCCCTGATCTCGAAGATGAAGAATCCTTCCGAGAACAGTATTTTGATAAAATTATTGAAAAGGTCGAAAATATAGCCGGCGAGTCTTTTAAAGATTCGATTGTTGTAAAAAGAATTGTTGCACACGAACATTTTAAGAATGCTTTTAACGCATATAAAGGAACGGCCCTTAGTTTAGCTCATACATTGTTCCAGACCGCTATATTTCGCCCACATCATAAAAGTGAAAAGACAAAGAACCTATACTATGCGGGAATGTACACGCATCCTGGAGTTGGAGTCCCCGTCTCAATTATCTCTGCGCAACTTGCTTGCGAAAAAATCCTGAAAGATGTAAAAGAAAGTAAAGTATAATTAAAATCTTATTTCATTTTATGTTCTTTTCTTTTATGTAATTTCATGTGACCTGCTTGAATTCCTTCTGAGGATAAAGCCCGTAAGGCAGCTACATTTTGACAAAGTCCTAAAGCTACCGCAACTTGAGATAACTCTTCTGCTGTATTCACACCAAGAATCTTTAAAGAAATTTTTGCCAAGGGATGTGTTTTAGTTAGTCCACCTATAATCCCAAATGCAAGAGGGAGTTCCAATTCACCGATTAAATTTCCATTTGAGTCAACATCAAATTTACTGAGAGGAGAATATCCATCTAATGCGGCGTACGCATGAGCACCCGCCTCAATTGCTCGAGTGTCATTACCAGTTGCCAATGCTAATGATATAATTCCATTCATGATTCCTTTATTATGGGTTGCGGCTCGAAAAGGATCTGCTTCTGCAAATGCATATGCATATAATATTCCTTCAACAGCGTCCGGACCTCCTAACATATCTTTGTCAAAAGTTGCTTTGCATCGTGCGATTCTATGTGTTGCTAAATTTGAAATGATTCTAAGATAGACCTTCCCATTACATATTTCTGAGAGATAGGGTGCTACAGCTTCTGCCATTGTGTTAACAGCATTAGCTCCCATAGCATCTAACACATTCACAAGCAAATGAACAATAATCATAGGTCCCTTTTTAGTTTCAATGGGTCTAGTTTTAACATCTACTACACCTCCCCCAAATTTAATAAGAATAGGATCTTTATCATTTGCCATTTTAATAATCTTTTCTTTGTGTGCTTCAATTTGCTTTATTGCAGCTGGAACATTTTCGATATCCACAATCTGTATTTGGCCTATCATAATCTGATCAATTTTATCACAATGAAACCCTCCCGTATCGCGCGTCATTCGTGCAATATTAGATGCCGCAGCCACCACTGAGGGTTCTTCTAACACCATTGGAACAAGATAATCTCTTCCATTGATTTTAAAATTACATGCAATTGAATACGGTAATTGATAACTTCCTATTACATTTTCAATTATAATATCCATCTCTTCTGGTTTGTAATAGCCAAAATTTTGAAGAATCGATGTCTCCTCATCGGTAAGTCCAACTTTTTCCTTTATGAGGTTTACCCTTTCCTTAATAGAAAGTTTATAAAAACCAGATATATCTGAAGAATACTCTTTCATAATCTTAAATCATCTTCTTCGGTATTAAGACCTTTAGTTTATAAATTATAAAATCCATTTTATTGAATACAATGTGATTAATACATGAACAGTTATCATTAGCGGAATTTAGATTTTTCGATGGGTATATCTTAAAATTTATCAAAATTAGGAATATATAAAGGAAAACTTTTTTTTGTAGGAGGAAAGTAGATATTTATTAATAAAAAAAATCATGATGGTTTTATGAAATTTAAAGCTTCCAGTTTTGCGCACCCTAATATCGCTCTTATTAAATACTGGGGTCGAAATCCAAAACTTCCCTCCAATCTCAATATTCCCACTAACGATAGTATAAGTATGACAAAACAATCGATTGACACTGAAACGACAGGAATAAAACTTCTTACTCATACAACTATTGAATTCTCTGAGGAATATAATGAAGATATTGGCTTTTTAAAGGATGAAGATGTATTAATTCCATTCGATCAAGTTCAGATGGAACGAATATTAAAAGTGGTCAATCCATTAAGAGAGTTAGCAAGCAACGATCTTAATTTTAAGATGGTCAGTGAAAACAAATTTCCAACCGCAGCAGGATTAGCATCATCAGCATCGGCATTCGCCGCACTCGCAATTTGTGTTGCTAAGGCGTTAAAATTAAATCTAAGCAAAAAAGAACTCTCAAAATATGCACGATTAGGTTCAGGTTCCGCATCACGCTCAATTCATGGGGGTTTTGTATGGTGGCACAGAGGCGACTCTCATGATACTTCCTATGCTGAACAATTATGTCAATGCAATGAATTTGATATCGCTGCCGTAATCGCAGTTATTGATAGAGGGAAAAAACAAGTTTCTTCTGATGTTGGTATTAATTATGCCCATACTAGTATGTTCAATCAAACAAGAATAGATGAATCCCTAAAACAAACCGAAGAGATTAAAAAAGCGATTGAAGATAATGATTTTACCACAGTCGGGAAAATAGCCGAGAAAAATTGTCTTTATATGCATAGTGTAATGATGACGTCCAATCCACCCTTATTCTATTGGAATCCAAAGACGTTAAAAGTGATTAAAACCATTACAAGCAAAAGAAAGAAGGAAGGAATCGAATTTTACTTTACAGTTGATGCCGGCCCAAATATTCATTGCCTGTGTAGAGCTGAAGATTTAGACAATGCTCAGCAAGTGATTGAGGACATTGGGATCCCAAGAAGAGATACTGTGAAAGTACGACAAGCTGACTATGGCTCTAAAATCGTCGATCAACATTTGTTTTAGAAAGCAATTAAATAGCTATTCATATGAAATTAGAGAACTAATATAATGTTTAAATAGTAAACTTGCTTTTTTCTTTTTTGTAATATTTAAATGGTGAAATTCAAATGCTTTTGATTATTGCTAGATTAGCTCAAAAAATACGACCTGGAATGTGGGATGAGTTAGATAAGATTGATAAAAAATTCACGGCAATCGAAGATAAATTTGGATATCCTCCAAAAAACGATATAGAAGCTTGTTGGGAAGTAATCTTACCGACACCTTGATAATAGACAGAGAATGGAAAAGCTTAGCAGAAATGGAAAAGATTATGACCAAAGCATGGTTAGATGAAGATTATCAAAAATTATCTTCTAAAGCTAATGATTTTATAGAATGGAGCAGATATGAAATTTTTGTACCGCATCCTCCATTTCCAGATTAAGAAGTTAATTAGATGATTAATAGTTTAAGCTTGTTGTTTATTGAGAATATTAGTCTCTTTTAGACAATAATGTGTTTAAAATAATTTAAGAGAGCTAATACTGATCTAAAGCACCAATTCAATAATCTCAATATAATAAACTAAAGCAGTATCAAATCCGATTTCAAACGAATATTCATACAAATAAAATTTTCTCAATGTATATAAAGAAAGATCGCGAGAAAATTTCTCCTTGATTCCGTAATTTTTTACTAAAATATTATCAAAATATATGAAGAAGATTAAAGATGTAATTTTAACAGTTAATATTATATAGAAATATTTGATAATTATTAATAGTAATTCCATAAGACAAGAAAAAAGTAAACTAAATAAATTGGTGTTTTATTATGAAAAAACCAACCTTGATAAATATTTTTATGTTAGGAATTATTTTTTCCTTAATTTTTGCATATGGGGGGAAATTTACCTCACAATTTATTTTTATAGCTTATAAAAACGATCTATCCACTGAAAATCCACAGAATATTCTAAAGAAATCATCTATTACAATATTATGGACTAAAAGCGTTGAAGGAAGTTATATAAACCATCCAGCCGTCGGAGATATCGATGATGATGGGATATTAGAGGTTTTAACCGGAAGTTGGTGGGCTGGTCTGTCTGTTTTAAATGGGAGGAATGGAAGCCTTAAATGGAGCTTTGATAAGTTCACACGTACTGATTCTTCACCAAATATAGGTGATCTCAATAATGATACAAAAGTAGAAGTCTCAATCGGGAGTAGAAATGATAAAGTATACGCGGTTCACGGTGAAAACGGAAGTCAATTTCATAGTTATAGTGCTAATTATTGGACATATACTCCGGCACTCGGGGATGTTAATCAGGATGGATGTCTCGATGTCGTTTTTGGAAGCTATGATAAAAAAGTATATGCTTATTCGGGAAAGAATGCTAGCAAATTATGGCATTATAATACAGGTGGTTATATTGAAACTAAACCCGCACTTGGGGATGTAGATAATGATGGAAAATTAGAAGTTATTATTGGGAATAGGGATGGTATGGTTTATGTCATTAATGCTGAGAACGGAATTAAATTATGGGAATATTCTACGGGAAGTAGTGTTTATGAAAGCCCAGCATTAGCAGATATTGATAATGATGGAAAACTTGAAATTCTTATTTGTACGGGAAGCTTGCATGCACTGAATGGTGAAGATGGAACTCTTGTTTGGAAAGGAAATCGTGCTGTTTGTTTTGCGTTAGCAGATTTAGATAATGATAATAAACTCGAAATAGTAGCAGGTGGAGGTTATAATGACAAGATATATGCTTATAATGGTGAAGATGGGAGTTTAATTTGGGAATATAACGCTGATAATGATATAATATCACCTTTCGCACTTGGGGATGTGAATGGAGATAATAAAATCGACGTAATAATTGGGAGTTATGATAATTATGATTGGGAAGATAACTACTTATACGCGATTAATGGTCAAGATGGAAATCTTTTATGGAAATATCATTTCGATCAATACCTCCATTCTCCGGTTCTCGCAGATATTGATGATGACGGTGAAATTGAAATAGTGGTGACAACGGGAGGAAGAGAAGTATTTGCTCTTAACCCTTTAAATGCTGGAAAGAGAATCTATTGGCAAGGATTTTCTGGAGATTATGAATTTAGGAGGAACTCGAATCAAGCATTTCTTGATTCCGATTTTGATAAATTATCAAACTATAGCGAGCGAATTTATAATACGGATCCAAATAACCCAGATAGTGATGGAGATGAGATGCCAGATGGGTGGGAAGTCTCATATAACTTAAATCCATTAAATAATGATTCAGTAAATGATCTTGATAATGATAATTTAACAAATCTACAAGAGTATAATTTGATTACGGAACCTAATAATCCAGATACTGATGGAGATGAGATGCCAGATGGGTGGGAAGTTAAATATAATTTAAATCCATTAAATAATGATTCAGTAAATGATTTTGATAATGATAGTTTAACAAATCTACAAGAGTATAATTTGAATACAGAACCTAATAATCCAGATACTGATGGGGATGGTTTTTCTGATGGAAAAGAAATCGCTGCCGGTACTGATCCGTTAGATCCAACAAGTTACCCAACCAATAGCATAAGTTTTGGAATTTTAATATTTATTTGTATTACTCTTGTATCTTATGTGTGTGTAATTATTAAATCTAAAAAATCCTTGAATCGGAAAAATAAATAGTATGAAAAACATAAAAATCATTAAGACAAAATTTCGAATATTATTTTATAGTATTATAGTGATTATAATTTGTTTCAGTGTTCTTATTGCATCATATGAAGCAGATACTCTCATCCCACCTAAAAAGGTAAAATGTCAACAAAGTAGGGAACTGGATTATGGGTATTATCTATCATTAAAAGGACCAGTTAATAAGGAGATACATTGGAAATTTACAACCTCTAATCCTCTGGTAGAACTAACCGTCGCAATTCTAAAGGAGGAGAGCTTAAGTGATTATGAAAGCCATCCAACTTCCAATGAATATAATATCTTAACAGATTTCGAAGCCTCTGGGGTATATAAGGTTGAGAGTTCAGGAATCTATTTGGTGATTTTCCTAAATGCAGATGATGATAAACAAACAACTACAATTTATTATGATGTGAGATTCATTTCAATTAAGTGGGATCTACTTATTATGATAATAGTTGGGATAATCATTGGTTTAATTATAACAATTCCCGTTACTATAATAGTTATTAAAAGACGTAAAAAAGGAAAGGAAATCTGAAAGATGATTAAAAAAATTCATTAAAACCTTTATTTTTGAGAAAAGAAAAAAATGAAAAATTAAGATTTAGTTCTGAATTCTTATATTATTCAAAATTAATATTCATATGTTTTACTATTGATCAATTTAAATTAGATTAAGAAAGCCAAAAATCATATTCTATTAAAAATAATATCATTACAACTCTTGAAGTTAATAAAGTTCAATCTTCTAAAAATTTACTTTCTCTATATTAATATTAGAATCTATAGGATTTATTTTTTTTAAAAAAGAATTCTTTACCCATTATCATGGATTTAATATTATTCGATTTATTGTTGGTATTAGTAGCATTTCTATATGTCGGTGCAACCATCTTGATCCCAATCCAATTGAAGAAAAGAGACAAAGTGACGAAATTTCAAGCTAGAAAAATAGTCCATTTGTTTGCTGGACTAGCAGTTCTCACTACTCCATATTTCAATTGGCCTTGGTTTGCGGTATTTCTCGCGGGGACGCTCACGATAGTTACCCTTTTCAGCTCCCGGGATTCTAAAGTAAAGAAACTGAAAGAGCTTTATGATTCGATCGGAGAAGAGGCAGAAGAGAAGGTTGGCTTCCTTGAGGGACCGTTCCATTATTGTTTATCTATTACGCTTTTAGTTATTTTATTTGTAATAATTGCACCAAAGCAGTTTTATTTTCCAATAGCAGGAATCCTAATAATGATTATTTCCGATACACTTGCTTCTATTTTCGGAAAGAAATATGGAAAACATAACATCAATTTAAAATATACGGGTACCATAAGGACGCTTGAAGGCTCTCTCGTCTTTTTTATTTCCGCGTTCATACTCTGCTTTGGAACATTCTTCATATTTGGGTATCTTCCCTGTGACACACAAATAACCTTAGGATTAGATTTAGTAATTCTATATTCAATAATAACCAGTGTACTAGCAACTCTGATCGAACTTATATCGCCATCAACTTATGATGATCTTACTGTACCAATATCTACGACTTTAATAATTTGGTTATTAGCATATATTCCTACATTAATTTAGGGAAATTTTAAATTTTATTTCGGATGATACTTTACATAATTAAATGTAAAACCTAGGATTATTCAAATGGAACCTGAAAAAACTGAATTTGATGTTGTTGTTGTTGGTGCGGGTACTGGGGGGACTACCGCCGCAAGATTTGCTGCGAAAAACGGACTGAAGGTTTGTCTTATCGACAGTAAGGATAGATATGATATAGGTAAAAAAATATGCGGTGACGCCATCGGAAAAGAAGTCTTCGATCTACTCCAAATATCTCCTCCTTCTGGTAAAGAGAAATCGTGCGATATTAAGGGAGCAAAATTGTATCCCCCAAATCGCAAAAAATCTATTGAAATGATCGATCCCAAACAAACAGGCTATATTGTGGATCGCTTAGAGTTTGGACAACGTTTACTTAAAGAAGCGCTTTATGAAGGCGTAGATACCTTTATGGACCACACAATGGCCTTAGACGTGATTTATGACAAAGATTTTGTTTCAGGAGTGAAAATCAAAACGAAAGGTGGAGAAAAAAAGGATTTAAAGGCAAAAATCACGATTGATGCGAGTGGTTATTATTCTCCATTGCGCAAAAAAATTGAAAGCCCACTCATTGAAAATAAAATATCCGATGAGGATGCTATCTTATGTTATAGAGAAATAGTTCATTTTCCAGGAGGTATTCAAGAGGTTGAAGATGAAGAGTATATTACAATTATTTTAGACCAAGAAAAAGCACCAGGTGGGTATATTTGGTATTTTCCAAAGGGTAAATATTCCTTAAACATTGGAATAGGAGTTCATCCCATATATGGGGGAAAAGTTAAAGACTTTTACAAAGAACATGTATTTAAAGAATTTGTCCATACCAGCAATGTAGAAATCCTCTCGTCTGGAGGAGGGGTAGTTCCTGTTCGGCGGCCTATATGGTCATGTGCTGATGATGGAATCATGTTCGTGGGGGATGCAGCTTGTCAAGTGAGTCCACTCCATGGAGGGGGAATCGATCCTTCAATGAGAGGAGGATATTATGCCGCCCAAACGGCAATTGAAGCTGTAAAAACCGGAGATGTTTCTCTTCATAAATTATGGGATTATAATGTAAAAGTGATGACCGGATTTGGGGCTGAATTCGCTGCATTAGATTTACTACGGAGAGTTATACAAAGTCTAAATAATACAGATTTAAATTTTGGCCTTGAAAAAGAAATTCTTACTGCATCAGAGATATTACAAATCGCAGGAACTGGAGAAGTAAGTCTTTCTCTCTGGGATATGGCATTTAAAGCATTTAAAGGAATCTCAAGGCCTAATCTCTTATTAGATTTGAATTATCTGAGGATACGCATGAATGAAATTAGCAATCTTTACAAAGCGTTTCCAAAAAAAGTTACATATTTTGAAGATTGGAAAGATAAAGTAAAAGAAATTTATAATAAAATCCAAAGAATGGTTATTGAAGCAAAAGAAAAATAAAAATAAAAAAGAATCATTAACAAGTGATAATATGGTTAATTCTGTACTAAATGGAAAAAAGACCTCAACGTATAACTATTTAATAAAAAAAATTAATAAAGAGGGTGCCTTGCATTTTTCTCTGATAGACCCTGACCCGATGAACCAGAGTCCGAAAAAAGCTGCTAAAATGGCATATTTGGCGGAAGAATCGGGTACAGATGCTATCTTAATTGGTGGAAGTACTGCATTTGATCAAGGTTTTGTTGATAAAACTATTTGTACAATTAGGGAAAAAGTGGACATCCCCTTAATCATTTTCCCTGGAGGTATTTCATGTGTCTCTGCGAATGCAGACGCGATATTATTTATGTCTTTGCTAAATTCGAAGAATCCTTATTTTATTATTGGACAACAGGCAATGGCATGTTATACAGTGAAAATGTCTGGTTTGGAATATATTTCTATGGCATATTTAATTGTCGAACCTGGTGCTAGTGCTGGATGGATAGGGGATGCAAAATTAATTCCCCGAAATAAACCAAAAATAAGCGCAGCCTATGCTTTAGCCGCAGAAATGTTTGGGTTCAAATTAGTATATCTTGAGGCCGGTTCCGGTGGAAATCGAATACCTTTAGAACATATTTCACTTACATCTCGTGTTTTATGTATACCACTTATTACTGGAGGGGGAATAGAAAATAAAGAGGATGCGAGAGCGTTTGTGGAAGCAGGCGCCGATATAGTTGTAATGGGGACATTTATAGAAAAAAATATTTTGAAGGATAATGGAGCGTCTCTTAAGCCAATAATCGACGAGATAAAAGATGCTGGGAAACAACAAAAAAAGAATTATTGTGCAATTAAAAAATCTTAATTGAAAATATATATTTAAAGAAAAAAACCTAAGTTAAGGGAGGAAATATTTTCTCAGTCTGGAGTACATGCTTTTCCAAGCATTCCAAACAAATTGCTATAATTCTTTCTAATTTTTAATGCTATATATTTAAAGATTTTGCGTTTTCTTATATAAATAACATAGTCTGTACAAACAGAAAATTATTAAGACAATGCAGTACCATCGGAATCGAAACCCTTCGTGTTTTGTAATATATAAGAAAATAAAGTATTCTCAATATTGCTATAAACAGAATCGCCCTCTGCTCTGTCTCATAGACCACATTATGGAGAATTGTGAAACTTATCGTGATCACAATGCCGGATATAAGGACTTGGAGTTTCTTTGTTCCAAAACTTAATAGCATCCCTCCTAAAAAGAGCGAGAAGAACAATTCTTCGGCAATTCCCGCATTTAATGTCAATAAGAGTGTATTTAAAGACCATTCATTTCCGATACTGAAGTGAAATCCTAAATAACTGCCATATACATAACTGACAATGATTTGTACCAGAATTCCGATGATAAACCAACGGGCATAATCCTTTCCAAGAGTATCATCCTTTGCGATTATGCTCTTTATTGATATATTTTTATCATATCCGAGAGAGAGCTTTTGAATTTTAATTATACCAATGGAGATTAAAAGAGCAGTAAACGAGATCGCCGTAAAACTTAATGTGCCTAATGCTACTGCCATTAATCCAATCTCTTTTAATTGAGGGTCCTTACTCATTATGTATCTCGCCCCGTATAATAGCGAAATCGTAAGAAATCCTGTTAATAATAAAGAAAATATATCGATTTTCTCTTCCTGTTGGGTGTTAAGTTTGATTATTATATTATTTGACATGTTTTTAGCTCTTTGCCATGCTCTTAAGTATTTGAGGATAAAATGACTTGAATATATTTAAATAAAAAATGAGTTTGCATCTTCTGGGAATTTTTTTTATTTAAATAGATCTGCATTCTTTGGTGATTAAAAACATATAGAAAGGAATAGAATATGTCTTCACAAATAGTTCAACATTTTCATAAGTTAAGAAAGGATGATCGGTTTGAGCAGATAGATTTTTTATATCTTATGCATCGATTAGAGAGTAAAAAGCAGAAAATACGGGATAAATTTGAGAAATTGGAAACAAAGAGACAAATCTCCTCAGATAAGGAGACCCGAATAAAAATTGAAGCATTGAACAAAATCGCGAAAGAAATTAACCAAAAAATCGGAGATATAAAAGAAAAAATCTCTCAATCTTTTAATTTTAGTGATCTCTGCCACGGACTTGAATTACTAGTACGAGTAGGAGGGGATAAAAAGGTGGAAAGCTATTTCCCTGAAAGATTAACCGGATCCATAATTCCTATGGAGTGTGAACATTGTGACTATCATTCAGATCTGTTCATGATTGAATGTCCTATATGTCAATCGGAATTAGTCCCTTCCATTTTAAGGCGATTTCGTGTATTCAAAAGCATATATCTCAGCATTGAAAAAAAGTATTCGCTAAGAGATCTCCTGCATTATGAAAGATCTTCAGATGTATCATTTAATATTTCAGACTCAGATTTTAAGAAAATGAGTGCTTTTCTTGTATCCTTTTTTTCATTATTTTACTCTCATATTTATTATAATATATTTTCACTGTATGCGTGGAATTTTAGATATTTGCTTAAGAAAGACTATTTATATAGCTTCAGAAAGTCTTTTCTAGAGGAGTTATCCTTTATTGAAAAGAAAAAGACTCTCTATCAAAAAGATTCGGAGAAGTATTCACACTTAATCATCAATATGGAGTTAAGAGAGGATGAGAAACCATTTTTCTTCCTTAGTAGAGTCTTGAGAAAGTATATCTATAAAATTACGAATCAAAAAAAAATTTCAGACGAAGAAAAGGTTGTTAATTATTTGGTTGTACATGCAATTAATGAGTTAATTAGAAGATTGAAGGCCAAATTACTACAATTTGATCGCAATATTGAAAAAGGGATACGAGAATTTACTGAGTGGTTATTTAAATTTTCTCTAAAAGAGGATGAATATTGTGTGATCCCTCAAATATTCCTCAAATATCTCGAATCGGAAGAGATTCAAAGTA
>Ga0102944_1000538_pt1 | contig 28874 bp, 29 predicted proteins | sample SalPonD_shore_MG_FD_78172 | JGI IMG/M metagenome (GOLD analysis project Ga0102944, IMG submission 78172) | Salt pond soil microbial communities from South San Francisco under conditions of wetland restoration - Salt Pond MetaG... | ecosystem: Environmental > Aquatic > Marine > Intertidal zone >...
AGCAAGAGGAAGCCAAGAGCTGTTTTGCCTTTAAGCTGATTACTGCCAACTGCCAACTGACGACTCCGCCCGAAGGGCGGCAGCCGCCGTAGGCCGGGTGAGCGCAGCGTAACCCGACGCCTCGCCTCACGCCTCACGTCTTATTCTTTCTGCCAACTGCCAACTGCAGTCTGCCAACTTTCCTACCACCAGAACTTGTCGAACAGCTCCGGATGCGCCCAATAGCGGCTGTTCAGCCAGTCGGGGGTCGGTTTGTAGTCGTAGAGGTCGAAGGTGTAGACGTGCAGTGCCCGGCCGTTCACCTCATAGGCGCCGGCCCGATAGAGCCCATAGCTCAGCAGATCGCCGATCGCCCACCCGTCCGCGGCGCTGACGTACTCGCCGCGTTCGTCCATCGGCACCAGGAGCAACAGACGCTCGGCGTGCAGGTCGCGCAGCCGGGCCAGCACCATCGCGGCGCTCGCCTTGTCCAGCGTCTCCAGCATGCCGCTGACCAGGGCGAACTCGAACCGGCCCACCGGGGCGAGGCCATCGGGCAGGTCTTCGAGATCGATGACTTCGACCTGGCAGTCCGCGCAATCGGCAAGGTAATCGCTCACTATCGCCCGGCCGCCCGTACCAATCAGCAGCAGCGAGCGGGGTCGCAAGTGACTAAGCAGGGCATCGATGTCGTCGCGATAGTCCGGAGCCATCCCGTCCTCAGATTGCCGGTCGCACCCCACGCAGGTGCCGTGCTTCCAGTGTACGCGTCGGACGGTCCTGGCAAAAGAAAGGCCAGGCACGCCGGCCTGGCCCAACCGCAGCATCGCTCGGGGAAGTCGCGCGGCACCGCAAGCCCCGACCCGCCGGCGCCGCGCGAGACTCATTTCTGATTGATACCGATCGGCCCGGGTCCGTTGGCGGCCAGCATGAGCATGCCGCCCATGATCGAAACGTTCTTCATGAAATTGATCAACTGCATCTGGTAGTGCGCGGCATCGGCGGCCCAGAAATTGTGAAAAACCAGGGTCACTGGAATGATGAACAGAAACATGATTAAGGCCGCCCAGCGCGAGTACCAGCCCAACAGGAGCGCCAGGCCGCCGCCGAGCTCGACGATGATTGTGATGACCAGCAGCACATTGGTGAGCGGCAAGCCGTGCTGGGCCATGTAACCGGCGGTCCCGCCAAAATTGGTCAGCTTGCCGTAGCCGGCCCAGATGAAAAGCAGCGACAGGAGTATCCGACCGACGAGTGGCGCAAAGCGATGGGTAAAGGCGTTGTTCATCCGCGTTCTCCTTAAATAAATGGTGACTTGGATCCCGGCGATTCGGGCAACGCGGTCATGGATATCGGAAGCGTCCACAAAGGCGCGCGCTGGTCCCGCCACATTGTCCGTGGGTCAATGTTCAATCATTTCGAAACGCCAAGTCCATGCTATAGTTGGCAACCGCCGCTCTCCAGCAAAGATTTCTGATTAAGTTATTCATAATTTTTGAATATGCGACTGACCCTCGACGCCCTACTCGTGCTCGACGCCATCGACCGCCAAGGCAGCTTTGCCGCGGCGGCCGAGTCGCTGCACCGGGTGCCGTCGGCCATTACCTATACCGTCCAGAAACTGGAACAGGACCTGGATGTCGCCTTGTTCGACCGCAGCGGCCACCGCGCGCGGTTGACGCCCGCCGGCCGCCGTCTGCTCAACGACGGACGCCACCTGCTGCGCACGGCCGACAAGTTGGAACAGACCGTGCGGCACGTCGCCACCGGCTGGGAGACGCAACTGCGCATCGCCGTCTCGGATTTGATCCCGCTGACCAATCTCTTTCCCGTCCTGGACGCGTTCTATCGGGCCGAACCGGGCGGCATCCAACTGCGCTTGCAGCGGGAAGTGTTCGGCGGGGCCTGGGACGCACTAGTCAGCGGCCGGGCGGACCTGGCCATCGGCGCGAGCGGCGAAGGCCCCCCGGGCGGCACCTATATGACCCGGCTCATCGGCGAGGTGGACTTCGTGTTCGTCGTCCCGCCCCACCATCCCCTGGCCAGCCTGCCCGAGCCGCTCAGCACGGAGCATCTGCTCAAACACCGCGCCGTGGCCTCCGGCGACACCTCGCGCAACCTGCCGCCGCGTACCGCCGCCCTGCTCACCGGTCAGGATGTGCTCACCGTGCCCGACATCGAGAGCAAGCGCGACGCCCAGTGCCTGGGGCTCGGCGTTGGCTACCTGCCGCGGCGCCTGGCCGAGCCGGAAATCGCCGCAGGCCGACTGGTCATGCGCGAGGTGGAGACAGCCCCGCCGCGCCCGCAGTTGTTCCTGGCCTGGCGGCCGGACGGCGTGGGCCAGGCATTGCAGTGGTTCCTCGATCGCCTCGCCGAACCGGAGGAACTGGCCCGGCTCATCCAATAGGGTCCAGCCGTCGGCATACGTGTCGTGGCATAATGAGCGCGCCCTTCAGCCACCCGGACCCGAGAACCGAACACCGTGACCCGACTGACCCTACTGCGTCCCGATGACTGGCACCTGCACGTGCGCGACGGCCAGGCGCTGGCCTCAGTGGTTCCGGACACGGCCCGGCGCTTCGCCCGCGCCATCATCATGCCCAACCTGCGACCGCCGGTGACCACTACCGATCAGGCACTGGCCTACCGGGATCGCGTTCGCGCGGCCGTACCTGAGGGTCTCGCCTTCGAGCCGCTGATGACCCTGTATCTCACCGACGATACGCCGGCCGAGGAAATCCGCCGCGCTCACGGCAGCGGCGCCGTGCACGGCGTCAAGCTCTATCCGGCCGGCGCGACCACCAACTCGGCGTCGGGCGTGACCGACATCGAGCGTACCTACCCCGCGCTGGAGGCCATGGAGACACTGGGCCTGCCGCTGCTGGTCCACGGCGAGGTGACGGATCCGGACATCGATATTTTCGATCGGGAGGCGGTATTCATCGAGCGTCGGCTGGAGCCGCTGTTGCGCCGGTTCCCGCGCTTGCGCGTGGTGTTCGAGCACATCACCACCCGCCACGCGGTGGATTTCGTGCGCGGGGCCGGCGACAACATCGGCGCCACCATTACGGCGCATCACCTGCTCTACAACCGCAACGCGATGCTGGTCGGCGGCATCCGCCCGCACCTGTATTGCCTGCCGGTGCTCAAACGCGAGACCCACCGCGAGGCCCTGCTCCAGGCGGCCGTCAGCGGCGAGCCTCGGTTCTTCCTGGGCACCGACAGTGCCCCGCATGCGCGAGACGCCAAGGAAACGGCTTGCGGCTGCGCGGGGATCTATACCGCGCACGCCGCGATCGAGCTCTATGCCGAGGCCTTCGAACAGGCCGGCGCGCTGGACCGACTGGAGGCCTTCGCCAGCCACTTCGGCGCCGACTTCTACAAACTTCCGCGCAACATCGACACCATCACGCTGGAAAAGCGGCCGTGGGAGGTCCCGCGCGAGCACTCGCTGGGCGAGGGTACGCTCATGCCGCTGCGCGCCGGCGAAACCGTCGACTGGCAGCTGGCCGAAGCGGATTAGCCCCCGGAGCCCACCCGGCGGCATTCACGTCTCCAAGACCTCCTCAATAGACGGACTCGACCCGGTAGCCCCGCCGCGCGAGCAGTTGCAGGATGCCCTCGTCACCGGGCAGGTGCAGCGCGCCCACGGCGATGAAGGCGCCTCCTTCAACAAGCCGGGGCTGCATGCGCTCGACCATGAGCCGATTGCGCCGAGTGACGAAACGCGTCGTGAAGCGCCTGGCCAACGCGGGATCGCCGAGCCTCAGGTAACGTGTGTTGATGGCCATGAGCTCACCGAGGTCGCGAGCGAGGTAGGCGCGCAGGATCTCGTCAAACATGCGCGGCATGTCCGCGTGGTGACGGACCGTATCGCGCAGCAGGGCCACCTGGTCGGCCAATGTCATGTCGTCGAAATAGTGGATCTGCTCGTCGATGCGCTCCAGGCCGTAGACTGTCTTTCCGGCCTCGACCGCGCGGCGGTACAGCGCCAGGTCCAGGAAGGCGCCCCGCTGCGGCGGCGGCCTGCTCAAGGTGGCCACCACCACCCACGGCTTCATCGCGTGCAGGCGCTCCTCGCTCACGCCGTACGTAGCCATCAAATGCACGCAATCCCGGTACAGAGACGCCCCTATCACGGACTCCAGATCGCGTCCGTCCCGGTAGTACATCGCCTCGCTCACGCGCTGCAGGGCCCCGGCATCGAGGTCGACTTCCAGGGTCAGGCTGCGCGTGCGGTCCAGTGCCTCGCGCACGGGTGCCGGCAGCTCGAGGATTCGTGCATCCTCCGAATGCACCGTACCGAACACATAGCTCGGCGCGCTTCCGGCACGCTGGACCTTCCACAACAGACCGTGCGCAAAGGGAACCGGGGCGCCCGCCAGCGCCGATTTGGGCGGCGCGGCCCATGCCGCGCTCATCACCAGAGCCGCAATGGCCCATCTGCATCCAAGCGAGAGGCGATCCCAGCGCCGAGACCATCGCGGTGGAGTTGTCATGGGCGTGCAGTGTACCTACACCGACGACCCGATGCGATGCGCGAGTTCGGCGGCGTCGATATTTTGCCGGTCATTCGTTATCCTGTCGGCCATGAATGCTCCGCACCCCGTGCCCGACATGTCGAAGCGCTTCCGCGGTTTCCTGCCCGTGGTCGTGGACGTGGAAACCGGCGGCTTTAACGCCAAGAGCGACGCCCTGCTCGAGATCGCAGCCGTCATCATCCAAATGAACAATCAGGCACGGCTGGAGCCCGGCGAGACGATCGGCTGTCACGTCGAACCGTTCAATGGCGCGAACATGGAAGAATCGGCGCTGGCCTTCACGGGCATCGATCCCTATCACCCGTTCCGGTTTGCCGTGCCCGAGCGCATCGCCCTGGAGAACATCTTCAAGCCGGTGCGAAAGGCGGTCAAGGAAAGCGGCTGCACGCGCGCGATCCTGGTGGGTCACAATGCCTTCTTCGATCTGGGCTTTCTCAAGGCCGCGGTGGATCGCACCGGCATCAAACGTAACCCCTTTCACTCCTTCAGCACCTTCGATACCGCCACGCTCGGCGGCTTGGCCTATGGCCAGACCGTGCTGTCGCGCGCCGCCCAGGCCGCCGGCATCGCCTGGGACAACGACGAGGCGCACTCGGCAATCTACGACGCCGAGCGCACTGCGGAGTTGTTCTGCACCATCGTCAATACATGGGATACGCTGGCCGCCCAAAACGGCTGACCGCCGCCCGGTATCGACTCACTCCGAACTGGCTCTCTTGCGGCCCGTGACCATGGCGCGCACCAGATTCTCGCCGTGGCGCCAGCCCGACAGCAGCACCCCGGCCACGTGCAGACCCACCAGCGCCAGAGTCGCATTGGCAAAAAATTCGTGCGTCTCCTCGAAGAACTCCTCCCAGCCGTGGCCGGCACCGGCGAGCCAGCCGGCCAGCGGTCCCGCGCCGGGCTCGATGCCGTACACGGCAAGACCAGTGATGCCGGTAAGCAGCAGCCCGGCCAACAGCGCCAGGATCATGGCCGCCCCGGCCGGGTTGTGCCCCAAGTGGCGACGCTCGCGCCCGCGCAACATGTCGCGAAGGTACGCGCCAACGACCCGCGGACCGCGCACGAAGCTCGAAAAGCGCGCGTAGCGCGTCCCGACGATACCCCACAGCAGCCGAAAACCGACCAGGCCGAGCACCGTATACCCGGCCGCAGTGTGTACGCCCAGCCAATCGTCTTCGGTCACATAGGCGAGCGCAAAGGCGGCCACCAGCGACCAGTGGAATACGCGGACCAACGGATCCCAGACCTTGACGCTCGGGACCTCGGCCTCGGATAGCGAGGGCGCCGTCGGTGCCGTGCGAGATGGATTAGACATGACAATGACCTCCTGAAGAATCCTGGAGGTCATCGTAGGGCCGCTGGCTTAAGACAGGCTGAACGCCCCGCAGCGACGGGCCTTGACCGCGCGCATGAAAAACCCGGGCGGGGCCCGGGTCCTTCGAAACGGCGAATTCGGCCGGTCCCGGGGGACAGGCCGTAGTGAGGCTCAGCTCGCCTTGGCGACGGCCTCCTTGACCATCTTCTGCAACTCGCCGCGCTGAAACAGCTCCACCGTGATATCGCAGCCGCCGACGAGCTCCCCGTTGATATAGATCTGCGGGAAGGTCGGCCAGTTGGCGAACTGGGGCAGGTTCTGGAAGATGTCCGGATCGGCCAGGACGTTGACGTAGGCGAAGTCCTCGCCGCAGCCTTGCAGGGCCTGGGCGGCGCGGCTGGAGAAGCCGCACTGCGGCATCTGCGGGGTACCCTTCATGAAGATCACCACGGGGTGACTCTCCACCTGTTGCTTGATGCGTTCCAATACGTCCATTGCAGCTACCTCTGGTTGGAATTCGTGGCGCACGTCGAAGTGTCGGCCGTGCCCGTCTTGTGCTAGCTAGATGGAGTCTAATCGCAAAAATTCAAGCAAAAAACCCGTATCGAGTGCGGTTATGCCCGTGTCGTGCAACTGCGACGACACGGCCCGACTAGCGACGCGGCCATCACTGCCCGGCGATCGCGTCCACGTTCGCCTGCAGCCAGTATTCCAACAGCGCCAGGTGCCACAGCTTGCTGCCCTGCAGACGGGTGAAATACTGGTCCGGCGCCGCGAGCAGCTTGTCGACGTATGCCCGGTTGAACACACCGCGGCGTCGACAGGCCGTCGAGTCCAAGGTATCTCGCATGAAATCCAGGAACTCGCCGCGTACGTATTTGAGGGCCGGCATCGGAAAATAACCCTTGGGCCGGTCGATGACCGCGTCGGGCACAATCCCGCGGGCGATGGCCTTGAGCGGGTGCTTGCCGCCGCTTTTGAGTTTGACCTCAGGCGGCATACGCGCGGCCAGCTCTACGAGCTCGTGATCGAGGAAGGGCACGCGCGCCTCCAACCCCCACGCCATCGTCATGTTGTCGACGCGTTTTACGGGGTCGTCGACGATAAGCGTGGTCACGTCCAGGCGCAGCACGCGGTCCATGAAGGTCTCGGCGCCCGGCTCGGCGAGCAGTGCCTCGATGGTCCGTGAGGTATGGTCCTCGCCGCGGTAGGCACCGGTCACCGTCTCGAGGAACTCGGCATGCGGGCGATCGAAGTAGTGCTTGGCGAAACGTTCCAGCTCGGAACCCTCCGTCTCGGCCGCCATACGCGGATACCAGAAATACCCGCCGAAGACCTCGTCGGCGCCCTGGCCGCTTTGCACTACCTTGACCTCGCGCGCGACACGCTCGGCCAACAGATAGAACGCCACCGCATCCTGGCCGACCATGGGCTCGGCCATCTGGCGAATCGCCTCCGGCAGGCGCGGCAGCACGTCGGCATTGGGAATGTGGAACTTGTGGTGGCGCGTGTCGTAGCGCGCGACCACCTGGTCCGAGTACTCGAACTCGCTGCCCTTTTCCTCCGGCTGGTCCTCGAACCCGATGGAAAAGGTCAGCAAATCCTCGACCCCGGCCTCGGCCAGCAGCGCCACCAGCAGGCTCGAGTCGAGCCCGCCGGAGAGCAGCACGCCGACCGGCACATCGGCCACCGTCAGACGCTTGCGCACGGCATCGCGCAGACTCGTGTGCACGGCCTCCAGCCAATCCTGTTCCGTCCAGGACTCGCTGCCGGCGCGCTGGGCCTGCAGCTTCCAATAGCGCCGCTCCTGGACGCGGCCGTCGGCGTCGATGCTGAGGGTGGTCCCGGGCGTGAGCTTGCGCACCCCCTGCAAAATGGTGCGCGGGGCCGGCACGACCGCATGCAGCGTCAGCTGATGATGCAGCGCGACGGGATCGATGGCCGTATCCACGCCGCCCCCGGCGAGCAGGGCCTGCGTGTTGGATGCAAAGCGCACGCGCTGACCGTCGCGGCTGTAATACAGCGGCTTGATCCCCAGGCGGTCGCGCGCCAGGAACAGGCGCCGGGCGCCCCCGTCCCACAGTGCGAAGGCGAACATGCCGTGCAGTCGTTCGACACAGGCCTCGCCCCACTCGGCGAAGGCCTTGAGGATGACCTCGGTATCGCCGTTGGAGAAGAAGTGATAACCGCGGCCGTGCAGCTCGCGACGCAGCTCGCGGTAGTTGTAGATCGAACCGTTGAATACCACCGCGAGTCCGAGCTCGGGGTCGACCATCGGCTGGTTGGCGCGGGCCGAGAGGTCGATGATCGACAAGCGACGATGACCGAACGCCAGCGGTCCGTCCGACCACGTACCCTCGTGATCGGGACCGCGCCGCGCCAGTCGGTCCAGCATGCGCGACAGGCCGGCGAGATCCGGCTCGGCGCCATCGAAACGCAGCTCACCGCCGATACCGCACATAGACTATTGCCTCCTGCCGGACGTATCGGGCGAGCCCCAGCCGCCGCCGCCCGGTGTCAAAATACTCAGGCGATCGCCGGGCGCTACGGCGAGGCTGACTTTGCCCGCCAGGGCCTCGCCGTTGAGCCGGTTCTCGCCGCGCGACCCCGGTGCCCCGCCCGCCAGGCCCCAGGGCGCGTGGGTGCGCCGCTCGGTGAGCAGGGTCGCCTGCGCCGGGGCCAGAAACTCGTATTCGCGCACCACCCCGTCGCCGCCCGGGTGCCGCCCAGCGCCGCCAGAGCCTCGGCGCAGGGCATAGCGGCGCACCCGCACGGGGTAACGGGCTTCGAGCACCTCGACCGGCGTGTTACGCGTGTTGGTCATGTGCGTCTGCACCCCATGCAAGCCACCGCCGTGGGCACCGGCGCCCATACCGCCGCCGACGGTCTCGTAATAGTCCCAGGCACGTCCGCCGCCCATCTCGGCCGATGCCCCCATGGCCAGGTTGTTCATGCTGCCGTGACTGGCCGCGGGGATCGTCTCGGGCAGGGCCCGGGCCAGCGCGCCCATCACGACATCGACCACGCGGGTACTGGTCTCGACATTGCCGGCCGCGACCGCGGCCGGGCGGCGCGCGTTCAGCAGACAGCCCTCCGGCGCCTCGAGGGTAATCGGGCGAAAGGCCCCTGCACAGGCCGGAGTCTGCGGCGGCATCAGGCAGCGGAAGACGTAATACACCCCCGCCGCGGCCACCGAGAGCGGACAGTTGATGTTGCCGGGTGTCTGCGCGGCGGTACCCGTGAAGTCCACGTGCACACGTCCGCCCGCGGCGCGCACTTCGGCGGCGATCACCAGGTCGCGATGACCCAGGCCATCGTCGTCCATGACATCCTCGAAACGATACGCGCCGTCGGGGATTACCCTGAGCGCATCCAGCGCAAGGCGCTCCGCATAGTCGTTCAAACCGGCGAGCGCTCGGGCAAACTCGGCACGACCAAAGTCAGCGACGAGCTGGCCGAGGCGCTCCAGCCCGCTGCGGTTGGCGCTGAGCTGGGCGGCAAAATCGCCCCGACCCTCGTCCGGGTTGCGCGTCGCCTCGACGAGCCGGCCAAGCATCTCCTCGTCGCGCTGTCCCGCGCGCACCAGATGGGTCGGTGGGATAATCAGCCCCTCTTCGGCGAGCGAGCGCGAGATGGGCATCGAGCCGGGGCTGTGCGCACCGATATCGGCGTGATGGGCCCGATTGGCCACAAAGGCGACGAGGATGTCGTCAACGAACAGGGGCGCAATGACGGTCACGTCCGGCAGGTGCGTGCCGCCGAGGAAGGGATCGTTGACGATGACCTGGTCGCCCGGCGCCCACTCCAGCCGCGAAACAATATCGTGCATCGCGTAGGCCATGGAGCCCAGATGGACGGGAATGTGCGCGGCCTGCGCGCACAACTCGCCGCGCGCATCGAACACGGCGCAGGAGAAGTCCAGGCGGTCGCGGATGTTGGGCGAGAACGCGGCGCGCTGCAGCACCGCACCCATCTCGTCGCAAACGGCCTCGATGCGGCTGGCGAATATGCTGAGGGCGATGGGATCCATGTGTACTGTCGGGTGTACTGTCGGTTTATTTTGAAGTCGGACCCGAGCGAACGTTCCGCCGGGGCTGCGGCCGTCCCCGGCTCGAACGTTCGTCGCGGCCCACATCGGAAAGCCGGGGCGATATTATTGCATTATCGCAGGGGCTGACATATCTTTCATACCTGATAAAAAGACTCAACTAATAGAATAATGACAAAACACGCTTTTTTAGCTGCCACTGCTTTACCCCACCGTCACTCTCAATAAAGAAGGAGGAACGCAGTTATGAATCCACTCGATTCGGTCACCGGCACCATCATTTCCGGATTCGTCCTGGCCGTGGTCCTGGCCTACATCGCCGCGCAGGTCGCGGGGGCCTGAAAGACCGTACCCACCGATAACGCACAACAAGATTTTCAAAAAATGTAAGGGGGATAGACCATGGAAGCATTGCTGCCTTATGAGCGCTGGCTGCATTTTCTGGCCGGCATCACCTGGATCGGCCTGCTCTATTATTTCAACCTCATTCAGGGCCAGGCCCTGGCGGCCGCCGCGGCCGACAAGGAGGGCCCGGGCGGCGCGGCGATTACCAAGTACGTCGCCCCGCGCGCTTTGGCCTACTTCCGCTGGGCGGCGCTCGTCACTTGGCTCTCGGGCGCGGCCTATCTGGGCAAGAACTTCACCGGAGCGTTCACGCTGGGCATCGGCCAGCACAGCAGCTATCTGACCAACATCGGCTTCGGTGCCTGGCTCGGTACCATCATGCTGTTCAACGTGTGGGTGCTTATCTGGCCCAATCAGAAGAAGATTCTGGGCTTCGTGCAGGCCACGGATGAAGAGAAGGCCAAGGGCAAACGCATTGCGTTTCTCGCCTCGCGCACGAATACCATGCTGTCGATTCCGCTGTTGATGTTCATGGGTGGCGCGAGCCACGGCCTGCCTTTCTTTGCCGGCTGATCGATCCATCATCACGGGGCAAAAACCCGGCCTCTGGCCGGGTTTTTCTTGCGGAACACAGGCGAGTGCGACTGGTCTACTAAAGTGCATCCGGAGATTCCCCGACCGTCGCGCCCAACCGGGCGGCGGGCCCGGGGACCCCGTCCGCCGGTGTGGCTTGATGCAACTGGTTCAGAATGTTCTAATCCTTTTCACCCTAACGTTCCGATTCCGGAAATCCCGTTCTGAAACCGGGGGCGGCTGCGCCGAGTCGCAGGCGTCCCGCGTCAAGGCCATCCCTTTTCAACTCTGCACGAAAAAGGAGGAGCCCATGACCGCAACCGCAAAAAAGAAGGAAAGCCACATGGAGCATCAACTACCAGAACTGCCTTACGCCAAGAACGCGCTGGAGCCGCATATCTCGGCCGAGACGCTCGAGTACCACTACGGTAAGCATCACGCGACCTACGTGGCCAACCTCAACAAACTGATCCCGGGCACCGAGTTCGAAAATCTCGCGCTCGAAGACATCATCAAGAAGGCAAGCGGCGGCATCTTCAATAATGCCGCACAGGTCTGGAACCACACGTTCTACTGGAACAGCATGAGCCCGCAGGGCGGCGGCGAGCCGTCCGGCGCACTGGCCGACGCCATCAACAAGGCCTTCGGCTCTGTGGCCGACTTCAAGGACAAGTTCAGCACTTCGGCCGCCACCAACTTCGGCTCCGGCTGGACCTGGCTGGTGAAAAAGGGCGACGGCAGCCTGGATATCGTCAACACCAGCAACGCGGGCAACCCGCTTACCGAGGGCCTGACCCCGCTGCTGACCTGCGATGTCTGGGAGCACGCCTACTACATCGACTACCGCAACGCCCGACCCAAGTACCTCGAGGCGTTCTGGAATCTCGTCAACTGGGACTTCGCCGCCCAGAATCTCGGCTGAATCGAAGGCCGGTCCTCTACGGGGGCCGGTCGCCGATGTGTGAATGCCGGGGGCGGGCCGAAACGGCCCGCCCCCGGCATTCCCCTCCTGCCCACCCTCCCCCGCACAAGCCAAGTTCTTGTTTCAAGGCAAGTCTTTTCATTGCCTGGTGTCACGACAGCCTTTACAATGCGCCTTTGGTCCGGGCGGCGGCCTCCGGTGAGGCTGCCTTTTTTATTTTCACGCCCGGTCTCCGATGTCCAAAGCCGACGCGATGTCACAGACACTGATGAGTACGTACAAGCCCCTGCCGGTGACCTTCACCCATGGTGAAGGTGCCTGGCTCTGGGACGACCAGGAACACAAGTACCTCGACGCCATGAGCGGCATCGCCGTATGCGGGCTGGGCCACGCGCATCCGGCGGTCACCGCCGCGGTGTGCGAGCAGGCCGGTCGACTGGTGCACACCTCCAATCTCTATCACGTCGCCCGCCAGCAGGAACTTGCCGATCGCCTCACCGCCGTCACAGGCATGGACCGCGCCTTTTTCTGCAATTCCGGCGCCGAAGCCAACGAGGCGGCAATCAAGCTGGCGCGTCTGTGGGGCCATCGCCGGGGCGTCGCCCAACCGACCATTATCGTCATGGAAGGCAGCTTCCACGGCCGCACCCTGGCCACGCTCACCGCCACCGGCAACCGCAAGGTCCAGGCGGGCTTCGAGCCGCTCGTCCAGGGCTTCGTGCGCGCGGCCTATGACGATCTGGAGGCCATCGAAAAAATCGCCGCGCACAGCCCCGATGTGGTCGCGGTGCTGGTCGAGCCCGTCCAGGGCGAAGGCGGCATCCGGGTGCCCGGCGACGACTACCTCGCCGGACTGCGCGAGGCCTGCGACCGCCACGGCTGGCTGCTGATGTTCGACGAGATCCAAACGGGCATAGGCCGCTCCGGCCACTGGCTGGCCAGCCAGCGGGCGGAGGTGCAGGGCGATGTAGTCACCCTGGCCAAGGGCCTGGGCAACGGCGTGCCCATCGGCGCGTGCCTCGCCCGCGGCGAGGCCGCCGAGGTCTTCCAGCCCGGCAACCACGGCTCGACCTTCGGCGGCAACCCGCTGGCCAGCGCCGCGGCACTGGCCGTACTGCAGACCATCGAGGACCAACAGCTGGCCGCACGCGCGGCAAGCCTCGGCGATCGCATGCTCGACGGCCTGCGCCAGGCGCTGGGTGAGCAGCCGGGCGTGATCGATATCCGCGGCCTCGGCCTGCTCCTGGCGATCGAGCTGGCCGAGCCCTGTGCCGAGCTGGTCCCCCGCGCGCTGGAGATGGGTCTGCTGATCAATGTCACGGCCGAGCGGGTCGTGCGCCTGCTGCCGCCGCTGATCCTCACCGACGAGGAGGCCGACCACATCGTCGCGGGCGTCAGCGGCCTCATCAAGGCCTTCCTCGCCGCCGAATAGGCTCGACGGCGCACCGCGCGAGACAATCATGCGATGACTGCACGGCACTTCCTGACCCTGCTGGACCTGACCCCCGCCGAGCTCGAGGCGTTGATTGCACGCGCAATCGAGCTCAAGGGCCTGCAGCACGCCGGAGAGATCTACGAGCCGCTGAAGAACCGTGTCCTGGGCATGGTGTTCGAGAAGTCCTCGACGCGCACCCGCGTGTCGTTCGAGACCGGCATGGCCCAGTTCGGCGGCCACGCCATCTTCCTCTCGCCGCGCGACACGCAGCTCGGCCGGGGCGAGCCCATCGAAGACACCGCGCGCGTGCTCTCGCGCATGGTCGACGTGATCATGATCCGCACGTACGAGCACGACAAGATCGAGCGCTTCGCCGCACATTCCCGCGTGCCGGTCATCAATGCCCTGACCGATCTCTATCATCCCTGTCAGCTGCTCGCCGATATCCAGACCTATGTCGAGCGCCGCGGCACCATTCGGGGCCGAACCGTCGCCTGGATCGGCGATGGCAACAACATGTGTCACTCCTATATCAATGCCGCCCGCCAGTTCGGCTTCACGCTGCGCACGGCCTGCCCCTCGGGTTATGAGCCCAATGCGTCGATCGTGCGGGCGGCCGGGAGCGCGGTCGAGCCGTCCGACAGCGCAGCGACGGCCGCGGCCGGCGCCGATCTGGTCGTCACCGACGTCTGGGCCAGCATGGGCCAGGAAGAGGAGCAGAATCGGCGCGCCCGGGCCTTCGCCGACTACCAGGTCACCGAGGCCGTCATGGCGGTCGCCTCCGATGACGCCCTGTTCATGCACTGCCTGCCCGCCCACCGCGGCGAAGAAGTGGCCGCCGAAGTCATCGACGGTCCGCAAAGCGTCGTCTGGGAAGAGGCCGAAAATCGCCTGCACGCGCAGAAGGCCCTGCTCGAATTCCTGATGGACGCCCGACAGCCGAGGCCGTGAGCCCCCGCCGGGTGTTTTCCCGCATGGACCGCACATCACTGGCTCTAATGCTTGCCGCCGGGATCGCGCTCGGCGCACCGGCCGCTGCGGCCCATGACCGTGAAGTCAATGTCGCGGTCGCCGCCAACTTCCTGTCGACCTCCCGCGCATTGGCCAGGCGGTTCATGGCCGACCACCAGGCACGCGTGCTCATCAGCAGCGGCTCGACCGGCAAGCTGTATGCGCAGATCCGCCACGGGGCGCCTTACGACCTGTTCCTCGCCGCCGACGTGCGCCGCCCGCGCAAACTCGAACAGGCCGGACTGATCGTACAAAACAGCCGCTTCACCTATGCGGTCGGCCGGCTGGTGCTGTGGAGCCGGGACCCGCGCCGGGTCGACACGGACGGCCGAAACCTCAAACACGGCCGCATCGCCCGGCTGGCCATCGCCAACCCGAAGACTGCACCCTACGGCGCGGCCGCCCGCACCGCTCTGCAGCGCCTGGGACTGTGGTCGCGGTACCGCCAGGACCTCGTGCGCGGCGAGAACGTCGGCCAGACCTTTCAGTTCGCGGTGACCGGCAATGTCGATGCGGCTTTCGTCGCGCTGTCTCAAATCAGCGATCCGCATCACCCCCAGGGCGGCAGCCGCTGGATAGTACCCGAGCGACTGTACCCGCGCATCGAACAACAGGCCGTGCTCCTGAAAAATGCCGCAGCCAATCCCGCGGCCGCGGACTTCGCCAACTTTCTCCACTCGGCGGCCGCCCGCACCATCATCGAACGCTACGGCTATGGGGTGCCGACACTGCGTGACAGGCAGGCCCAAAGACGTCAACCGACGCCCTGATCCCGACGCGATGTCCGGCAGACGGCTGTTATACTGCGCCGGTCCACTCGCCAGCCTAGGGTAAATCGCCATGCAAGACCTCGACCTCACGCCGCTGTGGCTGACGCTCGAGCTGGCCGCGGTCACAACTGTCATTCTGCTGCTGTTGGGCACACCCCTGGCCTGGTGGCTCGCGCGCACGCGCTCACGCCTGAAGACGCCCATCGAGGCCGTCATCGCCCTGCCCCTGGTCCTGCCCCCGACAGTGCTGGGCTTCTACCTGCTGATCGGACTCGGCCCCGACGGCATTGTCGGCGGCCCATGGCGCGCGATGACCGGCGGCGCGCTGGCGTTCACCTTTCCCGGGCTGGTCATCGGCTCGGTCCTGTACTCCCTGCCCTTCGTCGTCCAGCCGCTGCAGAACACCTTCGAGACGATCGGCAATCCCCTGCTCGAGGCGGCGGCCACGCTGCGCGCCGGACCGCTGGATCGTTTCTTCACCGTGGTCCTGCCGTTGGCCCGGGGCGGTTTCATCACCGGCGCCACGCTGGGCTTTGCGCACACCGTCGGCGAATTCGGCGTGGTGCTGATGATCGGCGGCAATGTGCCCGGCAAGACCCAGGTCATCTCCATCGCGATCTACGACCACGTCGAGTCCCTGGAATACGCCCAGGCCCACCTGCTGTCGGCCGGCCTGCTGGCCTTCTCGTTCGTGGTGCTGTTCCTGGTCTACTCACTCAACCGGCGCTGGCGCCCCGCCCTCGGCCGATGAACGGACTCGACGCCAGCTTTCGCCTCGCGCGCGCGGACTTCGAGCTGGTCGCGGACCTGACGATCCCCGCGCGGGGCGTCACCGCGCTGTTCGGACCCTCGGGCAGCGGCAAGACCACACTGCTGCGCTGCCTTGCCGGACTGGAGCCCGAGGCGCGCGGCCACCTGCGCCTCGACGCCGAGGTCTGGCAAGACGACGCCCGTTCGGTGTTCATCGCCCCGCATCGCCGGGCGCTGGGCTATGTGTTTCAGGACACGCGCCTGTTTCCTCACCTCAATGTGCGCGCCAATCTGGATTACGGCCGGCGGCGTGCCCACCCTATCGACACACGGCATAGCCAGCAGGAACGGTTCGAACACATCGTGGAGCTGCTGGGATTGAGCGGTTTGCTCGAGCGCTACCCGGCGCAGCTGTCCGGAGGCGAGCAGCAGCGCGCCGCCATCGGACGCGCCCTGCTCACCCAGCCCCGCCTGCTGCTCATGGACGAGCCGCTGGCCGCGCTCGACGCCGCACGCAAGCGGGACATCCTGCCCTACCTGGACGAGCTGCGCCGCGCGCTGGACATTCCGGTGGTCTACGTCACCCACGCCATCGACGAGGTCAGCCGCCTGGCCGACCACCTGGTACTGATCGAATCCGGACGGGTACAGGCCAGCGGCGACTTGATGCCCCTACTGTCGCGACTGGAATATCCGCTCGCCCACGGCGAAGGCGCCATGACTCTGATCGAGGCCCGCATCGCCGGACACGACGACGCCTATCACCTGTCCGAGCTCGCCTTCGCCGGGGGGAGCCTGACCGTGTCGCGACAGCCCGGCGCGCTCGGGGATCGCGTGCGCGTGGCGGTGCACGCCCGGGACGTCAGTATCACGCTCGCACCGACCTCGCAGAGCAGCATTCTCAACGTGCTGCCCGCAACGGTCGCGGAGATCAGTCAGGAGGACCCGGCCCGGGTCACGGTGCGGCTGCGGCTGTTACGAAAAGGGCGAAAGGGAGCCGCGGATGCTGGCTCGGAGGAAGATGTGTTCTTGCTGGCGCGTATCACACGCAAGTCCTGCGAGCGCCTGGCGTTGGCGCCCGGGCGGGAAGTGTACGCACAAGTCAAAAGCGTCGCGCTGGTCGGCTGACGCCGACGCCAGGGGCGAGTATCGAGTTTCGAGGGCCCAGGCAAGAAAGACCAGCGTCGCGCCGCACGCCATGCCCAAACGAAGCCGGTTGACCACATGGCGAAAAAACACCCCAGCAGCAGAGACGACACTAACCGCGGCGCGTTACAAGTTTCAAGGTGCAAGTTTCAAGTAAAGCGCCTACCTCACGCCTTACTCCTCACACCTCACACCCCACGTCTGCCTGCTGCCAACTGCCAACTGCAAACTCCGCCCCGCAGGGGCGGCCGCGCCTTACCCCTCACACCTCACCCTTTACGCCTCCCCGCGGGGCGTGTGGGCGCCGCGCGCTTCCTGTTCCATCTGTTCCATGCTGGTATGGCGCACATCCTTGCCCTTGACCAGGTAGATGACGTACTCGCAAATGTTGCGCGAACGGTCGCCGATACGCTCCAGGGCGCGGGCCGACCAGAGCATGTCCAACGTATGTGGAATAGAGCGCGGGTCTTCCATCATAAAGGTAATGAGTTGGCGCAGCACGCTCTCGTACTCGCTGTCGACCTTGAGGTCTTCGCGCGCCGTCCGGGCAGCCGCCTCGGGCTCCATGCGGGCAAACGCGTCCAGCGCCGAGTGCAACATCGCGCGGACCAGCTCACCCATATGTCCGATGCCGGTCAGTGCCTTGCTGCTGGCGTTGTTCTCGGTCAGGTGCAGCGCCATACGCCCGATACGCTCCGCCTCATCGCCGATGCGCTCCAAGTCGGTAATCGTCTTGATGACCGCGATAACCAGACGCAGGTCGCTGGCGGTCGGCTGACGCCGCGCGAGGATCTGCGTGCACTCCTCGTCTATCGCCACCTCCAGCGCGTTGACCTTGTAGTCGCCCGTGATGACGACCTCGGCCAGCTTGCTGTCCATATCGACCAGCGCGGTGACGGCATCGCCCAGCTGCTGCTCGACCAGGCCGCCCATCGCCAGCACGCGATTGCGAATGTCCTCCAGCTCGGTGTTGAACTGGCGGGAAATATGATGACCGATGTTCAATTTATCCATGGGCGCGCCCTCGCTGCCGGAACTTCAAATCTCGCATTAGTATCGCTCATTCCGAGCCTTGTTCCTACCGCCTGCGGCAAATTTTGCTCTCACCCGCCGTATGGCGGATCGAACCTGCCCCGTACAAAACCTCCAGGCAAAGAGACGCCCCGGCCCGGACCTCCATGGCTCGAGCCGAGGCGTTTCGCGCAAGGCCCCCCTTAGAACTTCTGGATGAAGCCCACGGAGAAGGCCTTGACCGTGTCGCCCGCAGCAGCCGGCGTGTACACGTCCGTATCGTGACCGCCCTTGATGCGGAAGACGGCATTGGGATCGTTTTTCAGGCTGTTGTACATCACGTACATCGACGTGGCCTTGCCCAGCTTGTGGTCCCAACCCACGGAGTACTGCTTGCCGCCGTCGTTGCCGCCGGCCAGGTCGCTCTCGCCCGCCTTGACGTACTGCAGCTTGATCTTGTTGTCACTGTCCATCTCGAAGGCGACATTGACACCATAGGCGCTACGGTTGATGCGCCCGGCGTCGTTGTTACCGCCGTCTGTCTTTTCGTACATGGCACCGATCCGGGCCGCACCCACATCGTAGGTCGCCGCCACGCGGGTACCCTTGACGTCGTCGCCGGCAGGACCGGTCTTGGCCTTCTGCCAACCCACGTAGAAGCCAAGGTCGCCCGTGTGGTACAGGAGATTCAGGCTCATGGCGCTGTAGTCGTTGTTGTCCTGACCCGCGACGCTCTGGGCGTCCCAGGCGGTCGAGTACATGCCGTTGAACTGCAGGCCGCCGACCGTCGGGCTGGAGTACTCGATCATGTTTTTGGCGCGGATATCCAGGCTGGTGCTGGTGCTGCTGCTGGTGCCGACGAGGTTGCGGGCATCGCCCACGGTGTCGCCGAAGATATCGAACTTGCCGCGAATGTCCTTGAACGGGGTGTCCTTGTAGCCGGCCGCGATAGTACCGAAGCCACCCTTCAGGCCCGCGAAGGTATTGCGGCCCACGAAGGCACTCTTGCCACCGTTGTCGTACACGACCTTGCTCTCAATCTGCCAGATGCCCTGAAGGGAGTCGCTGACGTCGTACTGGCCCTTGAAACCGAGGCGCGAGGAGTTGCTCGCCAGGCTCAGGTTCTTGTCGGCGCCGTTGTCGACCGAGTCCAGCGAAAGGTGAACCTTGCCGTAGATCTGCAGGTTCTTGCCCAGGACGTCGGCGGCGTTCGCCGCGGCCGGAACGCTCAGCGCGCCCGCGACAGCCACCGCCACAAGAGTCTTCTTCATCATTGTCTTGATTCTCCCGTTGAATTCATGAACTGCGTTGCGACCGACAACGGCGCCATGCACCGCCAATTGCTGGAAGCGTGGAGAGATTACCGGGAGAATGTGAATCGCCGATGTAACGTTTATGACGATTCAGTGAAACGCTGACACCAGGCGCTCGGTGCACGCCCGGCGATGGGGATAGCTAAGATCGGGATGGAATCGAACGTTGTCTAGGGGGCGGTAGCGCTGGGGCGACGCCGATAGATACTGGAGCGGTGAAGGATGGCCTCGGCGGGAAAATCACAGCGGAAAGTGCTGCCCTTGCCGACTTCGCTGTCGACGTACAGCTCGGCCTGGTGGCGCTTGAGCACGTGCTTGACGATGGCCAGGCCCAGGCCGGTACCTCCCTGCTCGCGCGAGCGGGCGACGTCGACGCGGTAGAAACGTTCGGTCAAACGCGGCAGGTGCTCCCTGGGAATGCCCACGCCGGTATCGCTCACCTCGAAATGCGCGCCGTCGCCGTCCTCGTACCAACGAATGCGGATGCGCCCCTCGGCCGGCGTGTAGCGCACCGCGTTGGAGACGAGATTGGCGAATGCGCTTTCCAACTCCTTGCTGTGACCGCGCAGGTACAACTCGGGGTCGGCCTCCATTTCAAACACATGCTGCTTGTCGCCGCTGAGCAGGGTCGCCTCCTCGCGCAGCGAACTGAGCATCTCGGGCACCGCAACAGGCTCGTCCGGCAGCTTCTCGCGGCCGTATTCCAGACGCGAGAGCAGCAGCAGATCCTCGACGATGTTCTGCATACGCAGCGCCTGCTGCTGCATAAGCTGCAGCGAGCGGCGCCACTGATCGGCGGTTTCGTCGTCGCCTTCACCGAGCGTCTCCAGAAAACCGTTGATGACCGTCAGGGGCGTGCGCAGCTCGTGGGAGACGTTGGCAACGAAGTCGGCCCGCATCTGCTCCAGTCGACGCATGAGTGTGATATCGCGAGCCATCAACAACTGTTGATTGTTCCCGTAGGCGACGATATACAGGGCCAGGCTGCGCTCTTCGTCGGTGGGCGAGGGGATCTCCACACTGGCGCTGTAATCGCCCCGCGCCACGTAGTCGATGAAGGCGGGATGGCGCACGAGGTTCGTGATTCGCAGGCCGACGTCCTTGGGATAACGCAGTCCGAACATTTCCTCGGCCGCATCGTTCCACCACTCGATTTCGCCCTCGGGCGTCAGGACCACCGCGCCGTCCGGCATGGCGTTGGTGGACTCACGGAAGCGGTTGAGCAGATTGACGAGGCGCTTCTTACGCTTGCGGCTGCTCTTTTGCAGGCGCTGGATGCCGTTGAACACCTCGCCCCACAGGCCCCAGGAATCCGGCGGCCGGTACGTCTTGCCCTTGCGCAGCCAGCGTTCCAGGCGCACGAGATTGACCACGTACCACGCCAGATAACCAGCCGTAACCAAAAGCAAGACGAGGGTCACGTGCCCGACTATCAGCCCAACGAAGACACCGAGCAGAGACAGCCAGAAGATGCGGGCGAGTTCGGAGGGCCAATATGCCAACGATTGTTATACCTGTTTGGAAAATCGATAGCCGGCGCCGCGGACCGTCTGCACGAAGCGGTCGTGGCCTTCCGGCGACAAGGCTTTGCGCAAGCGCCGAATATGCACGTCGATGGTGCGCTCCTCAATATACACGTTTCCGCCCCAGACGCGATCCAACAGTTGGCTTCGGCTGTAGACCCGGTCGGGATGCGTGACAAAAAAGTGCAGGAGGCGAAATTCGGTGGGGCCCATCTCCAGCGCGCGGCCCATGGCGGTGACGCGATGACCCGCGGGGTCGATCTTCAGACCGTCGAACTCGATAATCTCCTCACCGCTCTGCGGATTGGCCCGGCGCATGACAGCCTTGATACGGGCCACCAACTCGCGTGGGGAAAACGGCTTGGTGACGTAATCGTCGGCACCGACTTCCAGGCCACGGATTTTCTCCTCCTCCTCGCCGCGCGCGGTGAGCATGATGATGGGCAGGTCACGCGTCAGCTCCTCGCGCTTGAGCCGCCGCGCGAGATCGAGACCGCTGACCCCGGGCATCATCCAGTCCAGCAGCAGCAGATCGGGCAGCTCGTCGGCCACGACGGTCTGGGCCTGCTGGGCATCGGCCGCCTCCAGGACCTCGAATCCGGCTCGAGTCAGAGCGAAACTCACCATCTCCCGAATCGCCTGCTCGTCATCGACTATCAGTATCTTGTTGCTCACGACGGTATCCCGCTGTCAGTCCCAATTATAGGTGAACTCGTGGCACTGTGAGTACGCCAGATGAACACGCCATGAATTAGACCCCAACAATATGACCGCCTCGTGACAGGCGGAGCGCGGCAGGTTACATTGATCGCTAAAGTATCATCAAATGAGCCCAAAGCGCCTGCTGCCGCGCCGGGCCCGCCCGCGGCCCCGGGTTCTGTGAACGGTCGCGCAAAATGTGGTCGCCGATGCTTTAGAATACCAGGCAGCAACGGGGGATAGCCGATGCGTGGGTCTTTCACCCGGACTACCTCAGGCCAATCGGGGAAGGACGCGGTCGCCAGGGACTGGCGCGGCACAGCGCTTCAAGACCACACAACAGCGACGGGGGAGCACCGTGACAAGAGTTCTGTTCAGCCTGCTGCTACTACTGCTTGGCTGCCTGAGCGCGGTTCATGCAGCGCAGATTCGCTACGTCAGCGATGAGTTAATCATTACGCTGCGGACCGGCCAGGGCAACCAATACCAAATCATCAAGACGCTGCCCACCGGCACCCGCCTGGAACTGCTCCAGCAGACCGATGCCGGTTATTCCAAGGTACGTACGCCGGATGGGGAAGAGGGTTGGGTGCGCACCCAGTACCTGATGGACCACCCCTCCGCGGATCAGCAGCTCGCTGCGGCCCAGGCCAAGGTCAAACGACTGCAGGACGAAAACAGCCAGCTCCAGCAATCGCTGCAGGAAGCCCGCCAGACCGAGAACGACCTCAAGACCCAGGTCCAGAAGCTCAGCGACCAGAACGACAGCCAGGCCAAGGAGCTCAGCCATCTCAAAGAGGTGTCGGCCACGCCCCTCAAGCTCGACCGGGAAAACAAGGACCTCAAGGAAAAGAACATCGCGCTGCAGCGCAACCTGCAGGTCGCGACTCAGGAAAACCAATCTCTCAAGGACCGGGCCGAACGCGAATGGTTCATGGCCGGTGCCGGCGTGCTGCTCGCCGGAATCCTGCTCGGGCTCATCATCCCCAAGATCCGCTGGCGCCGAAAGGGCGGCTGGGACTTCTGAGCGCGACCGACGCGCCCGACCGCTCGCACCGGCCGGCCGCTCCGCCGACGTGGCGCGGCTGCTTGCCAAGTGCCGCGCATGCGCCCCACAATGAGCCATGCCGAGCCACCTTCCCTCCCTGACGCAGATGCTGCAGCAGCTGATCGCCACGCCGTCGGTCAGCAGCGTCAGCCCGGAATACGACCAGTCCAACCGCCCCGTTATCGAGCGCTTGGCCGAGTGGGCCGAGACCCTGGGTTTTGCCGTGGAGGTCGTGGACATCCCCGGCCACCCGGACAAGGCCAACCTCATCGCCACGCTGGGCCGCGGACCCGGCGGTCTGGTCCTCGCCGGCCACACCGATACGGTTCCCTTCGATGCCGATCTCTGGTCCCAGGATCCTTTTCGTCTGACCGAACGCGACCGGCGCCTGTACGGACTGGGTACGGCAGACATGAAGGGCTTTTTCGCTCTTGCGCTCGAGGCCGTTCGCAGCATCGATGCGGGCGCGCTGCACCAGCCGCTGATCCTGCTGGCCACCGCCGACGAAGAGAGCTCCATGCTCGGCGCCAAAACGCTGGTGGACCTCGGCCGACCGAAGGCCCGTTACGCACTCATTGGCGAGCCGACGGGACTGCGCCCGGTGAATGCGCACAAGGGCATCATGATGGAGGCGGTACGCCTGATCGGACACTCCGGACACTCCAGCGACCCGAGCCTTGGCATCAATGCCCTGGAAGGCATGCACGCCGTGCTGGGCGCCATTCTCGCCTGGCGAGGCGAGTTGCAGGCGCGCCATCGCGACCCGCGCTTTCACGTTCCGGTACCGACGCTCAACCTCGGACACATCCACGGCGGCGACAATCCCAACCGAATCTGCGGCGCCTGCGAGTTGCATTTCGATCTGCGCCCGCTTCCCGGTATGGGCAGCGCCGAGCTGCGTGAAGCGCTGCGCGAGCGTCTCACCGAGACGCTCGCCGGCAGCCCCCTGCAGTGGGAGCTGCTCCCGCTGATCGAAGCCACCGAGCCCATGCATACCGACGCCGACTCGGCGATCGTGCGCGCCGCCGAGGCACTGACGGGCCACCCCGCCGAGGCCGCCGCGTACTGCACGGAGGGCCCCTACCTCAACGCCCTGGGTATGGAGACCATCATCCTCGGGCCAGGCTATATCGATCAGGCCCATCAGCCCGACGAGTACCTGCCGCTGGAGAACATCCAGCCCATGCTCGACCACCTCGCCCACCTCATCGACCGCTTCTGCCTGCAACCGACCGGCTGAGGACGACGCGCCATCGCCCGTCGGGCCGACGCCCGAACAATGACGGGTGACACAGACACGGGCCGGCGCCGCGGGTTAAGAAGATAATGCATCCGGCACATCCAATCCGGCCATCGCCCCGCGCCGGACGCAACATTGGCCACCGCCCGCTGTCTCACTAAGGTATGAGATTCAACGCACAGACACTTTCTCGACACCATCGCGGGCGCGGTCCGCAAACGGCTCTCCTGTTGGCTTCGCTGCTGATGCTGAGCGCCTGCGCGAGCACCATCCCCAAACCCATTCGCCAGCCGGTTGGCGGCGATCCCGGCGTCGCCGCGGTGCGCAGCGAACCCGAAACGGCCTATCGCGGTCAGGCCGTGCGCTGGGGCGGCAGCATCATCGAGACCGAGAACCACGCCCAGCAGACCCGCATCACGGTGCTTGCCCAGACCCTCGACAGCGACGGACGCCCGGACGGGGAACAGAGCGGCGGTCGTTTCATCGCGCTCGTCAACGGCTTTCTAGACCCCGCGGTATATCAGGCGGGACGTCTGATCACCGTCGCCGGTCACATCGCCGGGACCGAGACCCACTTGATCGGCAAGTACCCCTATCGCTACCCGGTGGTGCAGGTCGATACCTATTACCTGTGGCCGCCCCTGAGGCATTACGACTGGCGGGATGCGCCGCCGTACTGGTATGACCCCTACTGGGGTCCGTACTGGTACGACCCATGGTATCCTTACCACGGGCCCGGCTGGCCTTATCCTTATTGGTAACATTGCAACGACACGCTCCGGCAACGCCCCGGCCGATGAGCGCGGGAGCACACGGCATGCGCACCACGCCAGATAAGATCCAATCGACGACCCGGCCCCGACATGCGCGCTTACGCTGTCGGCCGGCACTGGTGGCGGCCGCTCTGTTGAGCCTCGCGCTCGGAGGCTGTGCCAGTGGACCGGCCTTTGACACCAAGCAGGTCGATCGCAGCATCACACCCAGTGCAGCCAAAACCCATCCGGCACAGGTTCGCGGCAAGACTGTCCTGTGGGGCGGTGTCATCGTCGCCACGACCAACCTCAAAGACGCAACTCAGCTGGAAGTGCTGGCCTACCCGCTCGACAGCGACGAGCGCCCCGATCCCGGTGCCAAGCCGCTGGGGCGTATCCTCATCGAGAAGTCCGGCTACCTGGAGCCCGTGGACTATGCGCAGGGGCGATTCGTCACCGCGCTGGGCTCCGTCCAAGGCACCAGGGACGGGCGCGTGGGTCAGAGCAGCTACACCTACCCGGTCCTGCAGGCCAAGCAGGTGTATCTGTGGCCCCGCCGCGGCGGCGAAACGCAGACGCGTTTTCACTTCGGCATCGGCGTCATCTTCCACTGATCCTTTCCCCGCCCCCCGAACGCCTATATGATTCGGCGATATGATAAGGTGTTGATAACCGACGGCATCCACTGACATCCGGGAAATGCGCCTTGGCCCCGAAAAAGAATCAAAATGACGCGGCCTTCGTCCGCTGGTTCCGCGACTCCTCACCCTACATCAACGCCTTCCGCGGCCGTACCTTCGTCGTCGCCTTCGGCGGCGAAGTTCTGGAGGATCGTCAGTTCGCGACCCTGGTCCACGATATCGCCCTGCTCAACAGCCTGGGTGTTCAACTCGTGCTCGTCCACGGTGCGCGCCCGCAGATCGAGCGTCGCCTGCGCGAGCGCGGCGCCGAGCTTCGCTACGTCAACGGACTGCGTGTCACCGACGACACCGCCCTGGCCTGCGTCAAGGACGCCGCCGGCAGTGTGCGCGTGGAAATCGAGGCCCTGCTGTCGATGGGGCTGGCCAACTCTCCGATGGCCGGTGCGCGCATTCGCGTGGCCTCGGGCAATTTCGTCACCGCCCAACCCTTGGGCGTACGCGAGGGCGTGGACTATTGTCACACCGGCGAGGTGCGCCGCATCGACACCGAGGCGGTACGCGACAATCTCAACGATGGCGCCATCGTCCTGCTGGGCCCGCTCGGCTATTCCCCGACCGGAGAAGTCTTCAACCTCAGCGCCGAGGATGTCGCCTGCGCGGCGGCCTCGCATCTGCGCGCGGACAAGCTCATCCACCTGGTCGACGGCGACGGAGTCAAGGACGGACGGCGGCGCCTGCTGCGCGAGCTGGGCCTGGCGGAAGCCGACGCTATCCTGGGCTCGCGCCGCACGCTGCCCGAGGACATCGGCCGGGCCCTGAGCGGTGCCCTGCGTGCCTGTCGCAACGGTGTAAACCGCGCTCACTTGATCAATCGCCACGTCGACGGGGCACTGCTGTTGGAGTTGTTCACGCGCAACGGCATCGGCACGCTGGTCACGGCGCACAACTTCGAGGACATGCGCCAGGCCAGCATCAACGACATCGCCGGTCTGCTGGAGCTGCTCGCCCCCCTGGAACAGGAAGGCGTACTCGTGCGCCGCTCGCGCGAGCTGCTGGAGATCGAGATCGACCAGTTCACCGTACTCGAGCGAGACGGCATGATCGTGGGCTGCGCCGCGCTGTATCCCTTTTCCGACGAGCGCGTCGCGGAGCTCGCCTGCCTCGTCGTCCACCCGGACTACCGCGCCGAGGGACGGGGCGATGCCCTGTTGAGCTATATCGAGCGCAAGGCGCACATTACCGGGATTACCCGCTTGTTCGTGCTCACCACGCGGACCGCGCACTGGTTCCGCGAGCGCGGCTTTCGCCCCGGCGAGATCCGCGATCTGCCGATCAAGCGCCAGGCCATGTACAACTATCAGCGCAACTCCAAGGTATTCATCAAGGAGATTTGAGCGGTGCGCGCGCCCGCCCGGCCCGCCCGCGAGTACACCATGGCCCAGCCCAATCCCAAAGTGCGGCGCAACCCGACAACGCCGCGCCTTCGCCCCTTTCTCAAGTGGGCGGGCAACAAATACCGGATTATCGATCGGATTCTCGAGGTACTGCCTGCGGGCGGCCGGCTGATCGAACCCTTTGCGGGCTCGGCTGCGGTGTTTCTCAACACCGACTATGAGCGCTACCTGCTGGCCGACACCAACGCGGATCTGATCAACCTGTACAAGACGCTCAAGCGCGAGGGACAGCGCTTCATCGACGAATGCGCACCGCTGTTCGTCGATCGCAACAACCGGCCTGAGCGCTACTACCGCCTGCGCGAGGAATTCAATCGCTGCGAGGAACCGCGGCGGCGGGCGGCGTTGTTCGTCTACCTCAATCGCCACGGTTACAACGGGTTGTGCCGCTATAACGCCAGCGGGGGCTTCAACGTGCCCTTCGGGCGCTACAAACGGCCCTACTTCCCGGCCGCGGAGATGCTCGCCTTCCACCGTAAGGCCAAGGCGGCACGAGCCGTGTTCCGCCAATGGGATTTTGCCCGTGCCATCGGACAGGCCGAGGCGGGCGACGTCGTCTATTGCGATCCACCCTACGTGCCGTTGTCACTGTCGGCCAACTTCACCGCCTACAGCCCGGGCGGCTTCGATCTGGAACGCCAGCGCTCGCTGGCGGAGATCGCGGCAACGGCCGCGCAACGCGGCATCCCCGTGCTGATCTCCAACCACAACACCGACTTCACCTTGAACGCCTATCGCGGTGCGAGGCAGGTCAGCCAGTTCGAGGTACAGCGCTTCATCAGCTGTAACGGGCATCGGCGCGAACACGCGGGCGAGCTGCTGGCGCTATTCGCCTGAGCAAAGCCGCGCTAATTTTCGGGCGAGAGCGACTCGGCTCGATCGCCGACCAGTCGATACAGGCGCCACGGCCCTCCTCGCTGCGCCTGACAGGTGCCGAAACGAAACGGCGAGCGGATGCCGTCGAGGGCAAAACGCAGGTCGAAAAACCAGGCGCAGGTTCCGATGCTGCGCTGGTCGACCTCGTACAAGGCGGGATATTCCATGAAGCGTTTCAGCCCGGCGGGGAATCCCGACCAGGCCCGTTCCGCCAACGCGCTCTGGGCCCCGCCCTCACCCCAGCGATGGCGCACGAGCCACTGCAGCTGACCGGGTGGGCGGTACAGCGCCGCCACGCGCGCGAACAGGCCGGCATCGGGCGGCGGCGGCGAAGGAACGCGGTCGGCGACGAGGTCGACGTAGGCGACGTGGTAGCGACCGCCGTCGCGTACCACCACCTTCCAGTTGAATGGCGACAGCGGCTGGGGCAGCGCCTCGCTGCGGGCATGTGCCAGTCCGTGCGCCTGGGCGTAGCGCTGACCGATGGCCACGGCGCGCTCGTGCAACACGGCCTGGAAACCGACGTAGCCGGCCAGGGCTATCAACCCCACCGAGGCCACGGCCCGCCCCCGGCGGCGCCACAGCGCCGCGCCGATGAGACCGAGCACGATAATACCGGTGAAGAAGGGGTCGATAATGAACGTGGTCGGATAACTGAAACGCACGTAGGAGATCGGCGCCAGGATCATCGTCCCGAACGAGGTGATCACGTCGCCGGCGATGTGGATGCCGATTCCCATGGCGCACACACCGACGAACTCGCGCCAGTGGTGTCGGCCGCGCGAGAGCAGCATGAAGATCACTGCCAGGCTCAGCGCCCAGACGGGTAGCATGACGATGGAGTGTGTGACACCGCGATGCGACTCAAGATAAGGCAGGGTCCCGAACACACGCATTACGAAATCGCCGTCGGGAAAGGCCGCGGCCAGCGCGCCGATACCCACGCGTGCCCACGTCGCCAGCGGTCCCTCACCGTTCGGTCCGCGGCGCGGCGTTGTGGGGGCTGTGGCCCGCGCCAGCAGGGCCCCGCTCAAGGCATGCGTCAACGTATCCATATTGCCTCTTCTTACCCGAGTTGCAGGGCTATATGCCCGCTCGCACCAGGCCGCCCAGCCCGGCCTGCTCGAGCGCGGCGTTGAGATGCTGGCGAATGGCCTTGACGTCTTCCATCTCCAGCACCTCGTCCAGGAGCTGACGCGCACGCTTGCTCGAGAAATTCCGTATTACCCATTTGACGCGCGGCAGACCCGAGACGCTCATACTCAGGCTGTCCATCCCCATGCCGAGCAGCAGCAGGGCGGCGACCGGGTCACCGGCCATCTCGCCGCAGACACTGACGGGTTTGCCGTAGCGATGGGCCGCCTCGACGACCTGCAGAAGGGCACGCAGCACGGCCGGGTGCAGGGATTCGTACAGGTCGGCCACGCGCGCGTTGTTGCGATCCACCGCCAGCAGGTACTGCGTCAGGTCGTTGGTCCC
>Ga0102944_1000540_pt1 | contig 28870 bp, 26 predicted proteins | sample SalPonD_shore_MG_FD_78172 | JGI IMG/M metagenome (GOLD analysis project Ga0102944, IMG submission 78172) | Salt pond soil microbial communities from South San Francisco under conditions of wetland restoration - Salt Pond MetaG... | ecosystem: Environmental > Aquatic > Marine > Intertidal zone >...
CCCGCGCCAACGGCCAACCACGCCCCATGCCCGCCCGCCCGGAACGCACCGCCCGCCGGCTGTTCCTCCTGGGGGCCGTCGTCGTCGCCTTCAACCTCCGGCCGGCCATCGTCTCGGTCGCCCCGCTCCTGGGGGCCATCCGCGCGGACACCGGTATCAGCTACGCCGTCGGCGGCCTGCTCACGACCGTTCCGACGCTGCTCATGGGCGGGGCGGCCTTCCTGGCGCCAGCGGTCGCCCACCGGACCGGCCGCTCTCGCGCCACCCTCGCCGCGGTGGCCGTGCTGGTCGTCGGGCTGGCCGTCCGGCTCTGGTCGGCGAACGTGGCGGTCCTCCTGGGGAGCACCCTCCTCGTCGGGACCGGCATCGGGGTCGCACAGACCTACCTCCCGGCCCTCGTCCGGGCCCACTACCCCGACCGCGCCGAGATCGCGACCGGCCTCTACAGCACGGCCATCATCGTCGGGGCCGCCGTCGCGGCGGGGCTCGCCGTCCCGGTCCGGAACGCCCTCGGCGCGTGGCCCCTCGCGCTCGCCGCCTGGGCGGTCCCGGCCGGCGTGGGCCTGCTGGCCTGGGCGGGCTTCGTCGTCGTCGAGCGGAGGGGCGACGACGCCGGGACCGGACGCGAGCGACGGGCCGACGAGCGTGCCGCCGCCGGTCGACCCCGGCTCGCCCGGACGAACGGCGGGGTCGGGCTCCCGTGGCGCGCCACGACCGCGTGGCTGACGGTCCTGTTCTTCGGTGGGCAGTCGGCCATCTTCTACTCGGTCACGACCTGGCTGCCGACGTACTACCAGGACGCCGGCGTCGGGGTCGGCCGCTCGGGCGTCATCCTCCTGGCCATGTTCGCGGTGATGCCCGTCGGGTCCCTCGCCCTGTCGCACCTCGCGGACCGGTTCGTGGACCGCCGTCGGCCGGTCCTGGCGGGCCTCGGTCTGGTCCTCGTCGGCCTGACCGCCATCGCCGTCGCGCCGCTCGCCCAGCCCTTCCTCTGGACGCTCTTGCTCGGCCTCGGGCTGGGCGGTACGTTCGCCCTGGCCCTCGTGCTCCCCATCGACCACGCGGCGACCGACGACGCCACCGAACGGCTCACCGCCATGATGCTGGGGCTGGGCTACCTCGTCGGCGCGGCGGGTCCCGTCGCCCTCGGGGCTCTCCTCGACGCGCTGGGGAACTTCGCCATCGGCTTCGCCGCCCTCGCGGCCGTCGCGGTCGGCATGGTCGCCATCTCGCTGGGGCTCACGCGAAGCCGCGCGAGCGCCGTCCGATAGGGCGTCCGGCCCCAGCCTCGTCCCGTGCTGGCGCGCCGGCTACCGGCCCTCGAACTCGGGGTCGCGGTCGCTCAGGAACGCCGTGATGCCCTCCATCATGTCCTCGGTGCCGATGAGCGTCCCGAAGGCCTGCGACTCGAGCTCGAGCCCGGCCGCCGGGCTCTCGCGGCCGGCCAGCATCGCCCGCTTGGTGTACTTCTGGGCGATGGGCGGCCCGGCGGCGAGCTTCTCGGCGAGGGCCATCGCGGCCGACTCGAACTCGTCGACGGGGACGACCTCGCTCACGAGGCCGTAGTCGGCCATCGTCGCCGCGTCGTACTGGTCCGCGGTGAAGATGATCTCCTTGGCGCGGCTCTCGCCGACGAGCCGCGCGAGCCGCTGGGTCCCGCCCCAGCCCGGCATGATGCCGAGGTTGTGCTCGGTCTGCCCGAACGTCGAGCGCTCGCTGGCGATGCGCAGATCGGCGCACAACGAGAGCTCCATCCCGCCGCCGAGGCAGTAGCCGTCGATGCCGGCGACGACCGGCATCGGCGTCTCCTCCAGCCGGCCGAACGTCCGCCGACCCTTCCGGGAGAGCTCGACGGCCAGCAGCGGCTCCGCCGAGCCCGACAGGGCGTTCATGTCGACGCCGGCGGCGAACGCCCGGTCCCCCGCCCCCGTCAGGAGGATGGCCCGGACCCGGTCGTCCGCCTCGAACTGGTCGATGGCGGCGTCCAGCTCGTCGATGAGCTCGACCGTGATGGTGTTCAGCCGGTGGGGGCGGTCGATGACGATGCGGCCGACCGCGCCCTCGATGGAGACGTCGAGCGTCTCGTAGGTCGCCGGGCCCGACCCGTCCTCGTCGGTCGGGTAGAAGCCCTCGCCGGCCGCGGCCCGTTCGACGAGGAGCGCAGCGGGCTCGTATCGCGGGTGGCCCGTCGACTCGAACCGCTCCTCGAGCACCGCCACCAGCGCCTCGAGCCCCCTCGAGTCGGCCATCTTCGCCGGCCCGTCCGGGAAGCCCGCCCCGAGCTGCATCGCCTCGTCGATGGCCGGCGGGTCGGCGACGTCGGCGGCCACCAGCTTGGCGACCTCGTTGGCCATCACGGCGACGAGCCGGTCGGCGACGTCCCCGCGGCCCTCGTCGGGCGGGACGTCGACGCCGCCGTCCTCGTAGTCGTAGAAGCCGGCGCCGGTCTTGCGCCCGAGGTCGCCGGCCTCGATCTTCGCTTCCGAGAGCGGGCACGGCTCGTAGGCCTCGCCGAGCACGTCGTGGAGGTAGACGGCGACGTCCATGCCGACGTCGAGGCCGACCTGGTCCGAGAGCTCGAACAGCCCCATCGGGAGCGAGAGGTCGAACTTCGCGGTCGAGTCGACCTCGGCGACGGTGGCCTCGTCGTCGTAGACCAGCCAGGCCGCCTCGTTCATGAGCGGGACGAGCACCCGGTTCACGATGAACCCCGGGCTGTCCTTGCGCACGCGGACGGGCGTCTTCCCCATCGACTCGGCCAGCCCCTCGCCGAGCGCGAGCGTCGCCTCGCTAGACGCCTCGCCGGCGATGACCTCGACGAGCGGCATCCGGACCGGCGGGTTGAAGAAGTGCATCCCGCAGAAGCGCTCGGGCCGGTCCGTGGCCGCCGCGAGCTCGGTGATGGAGAGGCTGGACGTGTTCGAGGCGAAGACCGCGCCCTCGGGGGCGTGCTCGACGACCTCGGCGTAGACCTCGCGCTTGATGTCCATCCGCTCCGGGACGGCCTCGATGACGACGTCGGCGTCGGCGACGGCCTCGCCCAGGTCGACCACCGGTGTCACCCGCTCGAGCGCCGCCTCGGCTGCCTCGGCCGTGAGCTGGTCGTGCTCGGCCAGCTTGTCGAGGCTCCACGCGACGTTGTCGTAGCCCGCCTGGACCAGCTCCTCGTTGATGTCGCGCAGCCGGACCGCGTACCCGGCCATCGCGGCGACCTCGGCGATGCCGTGGCCCATGTTGCCCGCCCCGAGCACCGCGATGGTCTCGACCTCATCCAGGTCCATGCCCGACCGGTCGGACGGGCGCCAGTTGAACGTTTTCGTCCGCTCGGAGCGGCGTCGGCGGTCGGTGTCATCGGGTGAGCCGCGACACCATAACCGGTCGGCGCGTACTGGAAGGCATGCTGGAGATACGGAACCCGTTCGTCGCGGCGGCCGTCCAGTTCGGGGCGGCGGTGGTGGTCGCCGTGCTGGTCATGACGGTCGTCTGGGGCGACCCGCTCGTCGAGGCGCTCCAGTTCGGGGCCGTCCTGGGCGTCGTCCTCGTCGTCGTCGGGGCGTTGGCGGACCGGTACGCCTCGACGCGAACCTCGACCGGACGCGGTCGTGAGGACGGCGAGGCGAGCCGGGAGCGCCGATAGGGGCGGCGGGACCACCGATCGGGGTGGATGAGGGACCACCGATTGGGGTGGATGAGGGACCACCGATAGTCGCGGCGGAGCCGGGCCGGCCCGGCGACGGTTGCCAACGATTTTACCGCGCTCGGTCCAAGCGTCGGGTATGGACTTCGGGCTGACTGCCGAACAGCGGGCCATCCGGGACGAGGTGCGCCGATTCGCCGACAACGAGGTCGCGCCCGTCGCCGCGGAGCACGACCGCGAGGAGACGTACCCGTACGAGGTCATGGACAAGGCGGTCGAGATGGGCCTCCCCGGGGCCAACCTGCCGCCCGAGTTCGGCGGCGCCGGCTACTCGTCGCTCGAGATGGCCCTCGTCGTCGAGGAGCTGTTCGCGGTGGACCCGGGCATCGCCCTCAGCATCACCTCGGCGTCGTTCGGCGCCGACGCCATCCTCGAGTTCGGCACCGAGACGCAGCAGGAGCGCTACCTGCCGCCGCTCACCGCCGGCGAGTCGGTGATGGGCTTCGCCGTCTCCGAACCGGGGGCGGGCTCCGACGTCACCGCCATCGACACGACGGCCGAGCTCGACGGCGACGAGTGGGTCGTCAACGGGAGCAAGATGTGGATCACGAACGGCTCGGTGGGAGACTACTTCGTGGTCATGTGCGAGACCGACCCCGAGGTCGATGACCGATACGCGGGCTTCTCGCAGATCCTCGTCGAGGCCGACCGCGACGGCTTCTCGGCGGACAAGATCACCGGCAAGCTCGGCATCCGGGCCTCCGACACCGCCGAGCTGGTCTTCGACGACGTCCGGGTGCCCGAGGCGAACCTGGTCGGCACCCGCGGGTTCGGCTTCCTGCAGGTGATGCAGTTCTTCGACGCGACGCGGACGATGGTCGCCGCCCAGGCGGTGGGCATCGCCAAGGGGGCGAGCGAGCGGGCGCTCGCCTACGCCAAAGAGCGCGAGCAGTTCGGGCGGCCCATCAGCGACTTCCAGGCCCTCCAGCACAAGCTCGCGGACATGTACACGCGGACGGAGGCGGCCCGGGGGCTGACCTACAAGTCGGCCTGGTCGGTCGACGAGGCGGAGGAGCAGCTCACCGCCCTCGCGTCGATGGCCAAGGAGTACGCCTCGCGGGTGGCCGTCGACGTGGCCAGCGAGGCGGTCCAGATCCACGGCGGCGCGGGCTACGTCGACGACTTCGACGTGGGCCGGTTCTACCGCGACGCCAAGATCACCCAGATTTACGAGGGCACCTCGGAGATCCAGAAGAACATCATCGCGCGGGAGCTACTCGGGAAGGGGCTGTAGCGGCGCCCCCGAATCGGGAGCCGCCGACGGCGATGGTGGTTAGTCCTCGAACGCCACGTTGGCGATGCGGGTGCCGTACAGCTCGGACACCGCCGGGCCCGCCTCGTTCGGCAGCGAGTCCTTGGCGTACTGGCCGATGACCCAGAAGCTCCCATCGTCGGGGTCGACGGCGGCGCCGTTGTAGTCGCCCCACCGGAGGACGTTCTCCTCCGCGCCGGGGCCGATGTCGCCCTTCGTCCGGTCGTAGTTGTACGCGGTCTGGCCGGCCTGGACGAGCTGGTGGTCCTGGAGCTCGCCGGCGTCGAAGCCCGTCGTCCGGCCGGCCACCTCCACGCCGACGTACTGCTGCTCGGCGCCCACGTTGTAGACCAGCACCATGGCGCCGTTCTCGGCCTCGAGGGTCGGCAGGAACGTCGACTGGTTGGCCACCCGGTAGCTGCCCGACTGGCCGAGCGCGCGGTCCGCCGGGTCGAGCTCGAACCAGCGGACGTAGCCCGACGCCGTCGTGAGGGCCGACCAGAGCGTCCCCGTCGACGCGTCGTAGGCGAGGTTCAGCAGCCGCGTGTCCAGCGTGTCGACCTTCTTGTTGGTGCCGGCCTGCTCGGCGGCCGGTGCGTTGGCGTAGGGGGCGACCCGCACCGACCAGTTCTCCAGGCCGGGGGCCGAGGAGAGGTCGGCCTGCCCGGTGACGTCCCAGACGGTGAGCGTCTGCCCGTCGCCGTAGCGGCTGTTCGCGAGGTGCGCGCCGTCGCTCGTCCCGGGCATGGCCGCCGGCTGGAGGGTGAACGCGAGGCTCCCCTCGGGGTTCGTGAGCCCGGTGAACTCCCAGCCGGTGGGGGTGTTGCGCCCCGCCATCAGGTCGCCCTTGTCGAGGACGGTCATCGACGCCCCCTGGAAGGCGAGGTTCGGCATGGCGAAGTAGTTGTGCGAGAGGTAGACCGCCGCGGCGTCGTAGCCGAGGGTCGGGTAGTCGACGAGCCCGACGTTGCGCTCCGGCGCGACGCGGTAGATGTCCCAGGGGTCGCTCGGGTCGTCGCTGGTGGAGACCGCCAGCAGGTAGGCCCCGTGGTAGTCGTTCGGGTCGTCGATGGCGACGGTCTCGCCGTTCACGACCTTCGTGTCCGGGAGGTTGAACTCCGAGCAGGCGACGAGGTATCGGCCCGAACCGGGGTCGAACCGCACCCGGGGGTCGAACACCTCGATGTTCTCGAACTGGAGGGCGTCGGGGAGCCCGTCCCCGTCGTCGTCCTCGTCGTCCGGCGACAGGCTCAGGACCCCGTAGAAGAAGTCCTCGAGCCGGTAGTGGGTGAGGTAGTCGTTCGCGTCGTTGCCGCCGCCGGCCCGGTCGGCCCCGTCCTGCGGCACCGACTTGTCGATGATCCCGAGCTCGCTGTTGATGACGGTGACGAGGTGGTCCGGGCCGGCGGCCACCTGGTTGTCCGACGGGATGGCGAAGAAGATCTCGTCGGACTCGATCACGCCGTCGTCGTTGAAGTCGATGCCGCGGACGACGTCCCGGGTGGTGAAGCCGTCGAACGACCGTTCGACGGTCAGCCCCGTGCCCGTCGTCCCCACGCTCGGTGACGGGATGGCCGCGGACTTGGCCCCGCCGTTGGGCGTCCCCCGCGGCACCGCCTTCCCCTCGCCCTCGTTGAGGATGTTGGGGTCGTTCGGGATGACCGGCGTCGGGAGGTCGCCGGGATCGACGGTCGCGTGGGAGACCCGGGCCCCGGGTACGGCCACGACGTCCCCGTACGGCTGCGAGTTGCTGGCGCCCCCGGGTCGGGCGGCACCGACCCCGACGGGTAGCGCCGAGGCCCCCAGGCCGAGGCCGGCGGCCCGCAGGAACTGCCGGCGGTGCAGGGAGGCACGGAGCGATTCGAACGGGCTGAGGGGACCAACGTTTGTCATGATCGACGAACCCAATCACTGTTAACCAGCCATTTAGTTAACTGTTATTGTCATGTTGTGGACCGGTTCGCCGCCACGCAGCGGTTGTATTGTCGGCGTCCGGCCGCCGCCGTCGCCCGATGGGAAACGCCTTTCCAGCGCTCCCGCCTCCACCGTCCCGTGACCGACCCGTACGACGTCCTCCGCCGGGACCCGGCGCTCGCCCCGCTCGTCGACGAGCACGGGCCGATCCCCCTCGAACCCCACCCCGAGCCCTTCGAGCGGCTCGTCACGTCCATCGTCAACCAGCAGCTCTCGGGCGCCTCGGCGGCCGCCATCCACGGCCGGCTGACCGGCCGGTTCGAGCTGACCCCCTCGGCCCTCCTCGCGGCCGACGAGGCGGCCCTCCGCGAGGTGGGCCTCTCGGCGAGCAAGGTCGACTACCTCCGGTCGGCCGCCGAGGCGTTCGACTCGGGCCGCCTCGACCCCGCCCGGTTCGAATCGATGCCCGACGAGGCCGTCGTCGAGGCTCTCACCGAGGTCCGGGGGGTCGGCGTCTGGACGGCGAAGATGTTCCTCATCTTCGTGCTCGCCCGCGAGGACGTCTTCCCGGTCGAGGACCTGGGCATCCGGCGGGGGATGCAGGCGCTGTTCGGCGACGAGGTCGACCGCGACTGGATGGTCGAGCGGGCCGTCGACTGGGCGCCCTATCGGTCGTACGCCAGCAGGTACCTCTGGCGGGCGGTGGACTGAGCGGTCGCGGTCACCGACGACCCCGCGGCGCCGCTCGTCCCGCCGCCGCCCAGCTCGCGTTCGGTCACTCCTCCGACGACGGCTGCTCCTCCTCGGCGGTCCGTCGGATGTCGACCTGGTAGTTCCTGAGGATGTCCCGGCCGAGCAGCACCGGGTAGTCCATGTGGCCCCGGTCCTCGATGCTCGCGGAGACGGTGTGTCGGTCCCCACCGACGCCGATGACCACGTCGACGACCGGCCGCGACTTCGCCGCCTTCACGCTCCCGGACTTCACGCGCGTGAGGGCCTGGATGGGCCCTGCCCCGATGGCCGCGGCCACCCGCGTGTCGATGCTCGTCCGGGCCGCGCCGGTGTCGGCCTTCGCGATGACCGTCTCGGTCCCGGTCGTCCCGCTGATGAGCACCTCCTCGGTGTACCCGACGATGGCGGGCTCCTCCCGCGCGGGGACCGCCGGCGGCCGCGGCCGGGAGGTCGGCGTCGAGTCGTCGAGGGTCGCCGAGAGCTCGTGGACGCGCTCCGCGTCGACCTCACCGCCGACGCGCTCGATGGCCAGCTGGGCGATGTAGGGGGCCGCGCTCCGGCCCGTCGCCTTGAACAGCCCCCGGAAGCCCGCCGTTGGGTTGACCTCGAGCACCACGGGGCCGTCGTGGCCTTCCACGAGGTCCACGCCGGCGTAGTCCAGCCCGACGATGTCCGTCGCCTTGAGGGCGAGCTCGCGTATCTCGTCCGTCAGCTCGTCCGTCGCGTCCGCCACCCGACCCCCGAGCGCGACGTTGGTCCGCCAGTCGCCCTCGGGGGCGTAGCGGTGCATGGCGCCGACGATCTCGTCGCCCACGACGTAGACCCGGAGGTCGGACCGGTCCTCGTCGCCGTTGTCCACCAGCGACTGGAGGAACGCCTGCCGGTGGCCCACGGTGGGGTTGAGGTCGTCGGAGGCCGTGTCGACCTTCCAGGTCCCGCCCCCGTGGGTGCCGATGGCGGTCTTGTAGACGGCCTCGGGGCCGAAGCCGGTCGACTCCTCGTTGAGCGTGACGGCCGAGAGCGCCAGCACGGCGTCCGGGACCGGCAGCCCCGCGTTCGCCAGGGCGGTGGCCGTCGCGAACTTGTGGACGGCCACCATCGTCGCCGCCGGGCGGTTCAGCGTGGGCCGGAGGTGCGCGAAGATGCTCGCGAGCCCGAGGCCCTCGGCGGGCTGCTCCGTGCCGGTCAGGAGCAGCCGGTTCGCCACCACGTCCACGTCCGGGTCGAGCGTCACGACCCCGTCGTGGATGGTGACGCTCGTGTTCTCGGAGCGCAGCCAGACGGGGTCGTGGCCCAGCTCCTCGACCGCGTTGAGGATGGCCTTGGTCTCCTTGCTCGTGTGGAGGCTCAGGACGCCCACGGTCACGGAGCCCTCGTGGGTCATGGTCGAACGCACCACGGCGGGCAGTAAAGTGGTGACGGTCGGACCCTCGCGGGCTGACGACGCGACTGGGGCCCTGACGACGCGTTTGGAGCCCTGACGCCACGGCTGCGGCCGGTTGCCCCCGGGACGGCAAGCTTATCACGTCCACCCGCCGGGCATCCACGAGGGCATCGCATGGCGAACCCGGAGGCGTTCACCTACAGCGGCGGGATTGTCGAGCCCGGCGAGGCCGCGAACATCCGGTACACCATCAGCGAGACCTACCTCGGCGAGCCGGTCCGGGTGCCCGTCACGGTCATCAACGGGCCCGAGCCCGGGCCGACCGTCTTCCTGTCCGCTGCGGCCCACGGGGACGAGCTCAACGGCATCGAGGTCGTCCGCGAGGTCGCCCACGGGTGGGACCCCGCCGACCTCCACGGCACGCTCGTCTGCCTGCCAGTGCTCAACGTCCCGGCCTTCATCGCCCAGGAGCGCTACCTGCCCATCTACGACCGGGACCTGAACCGGTCGTTCCCCGGGTCGCCCGAGTCCACGAGCGCGAAGCGGATGGCCTACACGCTGTTCACCAACTTCATCGCGCCCTGCGACCTCGGGCTCGACTTCCACACCTCGACCCGGGGCCGCTCGAACATGCTCCACGTCCGGGCCGACATGGGCGACCCGGCCGTCGAGCGCCTGGCCCGGAGCTTCGGCTCGAACGTCATCCTGGACGCCGAGGGGCCGGAGGGTTCGCTCCGGCGCGAGGCCGCCGCGGTGGGCATCCCGACCATCACCGTCGAGATGGGCGAGGCCCACCGGTTCCAGCGGGGCCTCATCGACGAGGCCCTCCGCGGCGTCAAGAGCGTCTTCGCGGAGTACGGGCTGCGGTCCGATGCTTACGTGCACTGGCCCGGCTGGCGGACCATCATCGACGCCTCGGAGAAGACCTGGCTCCGCGCGGACGTCGGCGGCATCGTGGAGATGCACGCCGACCGCGGCGACGTGGTGGCGGCCGACGCGCCCATCTGCACCATCACCAACCCGTTCAAGGAGGAGACGGCGCCCGTCATCGCGCCGTTCACCGGGCTACTCGTGGGCGTCCTCGAGAACCCCGTCGTCTACCCGGGCAACCCGCTCTGTCACATCGTCGAGCTCGACGACGCGACCGTCCGAGCCTACGAGGCGAGCGAGCCGCCCATCGTGGCGGATTGAGGGGTCCGACGCAGCGGATCGGGGGGCCCGACCGTGGCGGATTGACGGGTCTCCTCGAGGACGCTCGCCGGGCCCTATCGCGCCCCCGTCTTCGCCCCCGTCGACGCCGATTACGATACACCTAAGGCGGTCTCGTGGATTGGTTCGAACTGACATGGAGAACACGGATGACCTCCTGGACCGGACGGGCTTCGGCGCCACGTATCGGTCCGACAACTGGTGGTCGCATCCGCTCGCGATGTTCGTCGGGCTGGGGCTGTTCGTCCTCTACGGGCTGGGCCGGACGCTCTACCCGATGTTCGTCCCGGGCGCCCCCGGCATCGAGGCCGGCGCGCTGCTGTCGCCCTTCTTCTCGCCGCTCCTCTTCTCGCTCACGCCGAGCGGCCACGCCCTGTTCGGCACCTTCCCGAACGGCTGGCCGCGGTGGCTCCGGTCGCCGGCCATCCTCGTGCTCTGGGCCCCGCTCGGCCTGCGCCTGACCTGCTACTACGCCCGGCGGGCCTACTACCGGTCGTTCTTCCGCGACCCGCCCGCCTGCGCCGTCTCGGAGAGCCGCGACGAGTACGCCGGCGAGACGGGGCTGCTCACCTTCCAGAACGTCCACCGCTACTTCCTCTACGTGGCCCTGGTGTTCATCGTGCTCCTCGTCTACGACGCGGTGCGGGCGATGTTCTGGAACGTCCCGGCCGGCGCCCCGTTCTGGCAGGGGACGTTCGAGATCCACGTCGGGACCCTCGTCATCGCGCTCGACACCTTCCTGGTGGCCGGCTACACCCTCGGCTGCCACAGCTTCCGGCACCTGGTCGGGGGGAAGCTCCGGTGCTTCTCGTGCCCCTCGAACCCGGCGAACCGTAACGCGACGCCGACGCGTCGGACGGGTCGCTACCGCATCTGGCGGGCGGTGACGGCGCTGAACCGCAACCACGAGTCGTGGTTCTGGTTCAGCCTCCTGATGGTGGCCTTCGCCGACTTCTACGTCTGGATGGTCTCCATCGGCGTCTGGCACGACGTCACGCTGCTCCACCTGTGAGGCTCCCATGACCGAGGATACCTACGAACACGACGTGTTGGTCGTCGGCGCCGGCGGCGCCGGGCTGTCCGCGGCCGTCTCGGCCGCCGAGGCGGGCGCCGACGTCGGCGTCGTCTGCAAGTCGCTGCTGGGCAAGGCCCACACCGTGATGGCCGAGGGCGGCATCGCCGCCTCGCTCGGCAACGTCGACCCCCGGGACGACTGGCGGTCGCACTTCCTGGACACGATGAAGGGCGGCTGGGGCCTGAACGACGCCCGGATGGCCGAGCTCCACGCCAAGGAGGCGCCCGAGCGGGTCCGCAAGCTCGAGGAGTGGGGCGCGCTCTTCGACCGGACCGAGGACGGCGGCATCAGCCAGCGCGACTTCGGCGGCCACCGGTACACGCGGCTGGCCCACGTCGGCGACCGGACCGGCCTCGAGATGATCCGCACGATGCAGGACAAGGCCGTCGCCGAGGACATCGACGTCTACCAGGAGTGCACGGTCACGGACCTCCTGCAGACCGACGGCCGGGTCGCCGGCGCCTACGGCTACTGGCGCGCCGACGGCTCGCCCATCCTCTTTCGCGCGAAGGCCGTGGTGCTCGCCACGGGCGGCGCCGGCAAGCTCTACCACATCACCTCGAACTCCTGGGAGTACACGGGGGACGGCCAGGGGATGGCGCTCCGGGCGGGGGCCGACCTCATCGACATGGCGTTCGTCCAGTTCCACCCGACCGGGATGGTCTGGCCCAAGAGCGTCCAGGGGACGCTCGTCACCGAGGGCGTCCGGGGCGAGGGGGGCATCCTGAAGAACTCGGAGGGCGAGCGGTTCATGTTCAACTACGTCCCGCCCGCCTACGAGGGCCGCATGGCCGAGACCGAGGAGGAGGGCCAGCGCTGGGTCGAGGGCGACGCGGACGCCCGACCGCCGCCGGAGCTGCTCACCCGGGACGTCGTCGCCCGGGCCATCCTCGCCGAGGTGGCCGCGGGCCGGGGCTCGCCGCACGGCGGCGCCTTCCTCGACATCGCGAGCCAGCGCTCGGCCGACTTCATCCTGCAGAAGCTGCCCGCGATGCACCACCAGTTCGAGCAGCTCGCGGGCATCGACATCACGAAGGAGCCGATGGAGGTCGCGCCGACCTGCCACTACATGATGGGCGGCATCCAGGTGGATGCGGAGAGCCAGGAGACGTCGGTCCCGGGGCTCTACGCCTGCGGGGAGTGCGCCGGCGGCCTCCACGGCGCCAACCGGCTCGGCGGCAACTCGCTCGGCGACCTGCTCGTCTTCGGCAACCGCGCGGGCATCGACGCCGGCGAGGTCGCCGCCGGGATGGACGAGCTCCCGCCCCTCGACGACGCCGAGGTGGAACGGGCGCGGGCCTACCTCGAGTTCCCGTACGAGAACGACCCCGAGACGGGCGAGCAGCCCTTCGAGTTCCAGGACGAGCTCCAGGGCGTCATGGAGGCCCACGTCGGCATCAAGCGGGACGACTCGGGCCTCGCCGAGGGCATCGAGGCGCTCGAGGCGCTCCGCGAGCGCGCCGAGCACCTCTACGCCACCGGCGACCGGGCCTACAACCCCGGGTGGCAGACCTGCTTCGACATCCGGAACCAGGTCCTCGTCGGCCTCGCCATCGCCCACGCGGCCCGGGAGCGGACGGAGAGCCGCGGGGCCCACAGCCGCATCGACTACCCGGAGACGGACGGCGAGCTCGGCTCGACGAAGATAACGGTCGCGCTCGAGGACGGGGCGATGACCCTGACCCGGCACCACGTCCCGGACCTCCGGCCGGAGCTCCAGGAGCTCCTCGACAACGACACGCTCGGCAAGGAGGCCGAGGAGGAATGATGCCGACGACCACCCACCACGGAGACCACCACCTATGAGCGCCGACGCCGTCACCGACCCCAACGACCAGCCCAGCACCGCCCCCGAGACCGACGCGACGGCGACCGACCGCGAGGCGACGGGCGCCGCCGGCGACGCGGCCGACGAGACCGAGTACACGCTCCGGGTCTTCCGGGGCGACGACGACCAGGGCGAGTTCGTCGAGTACGACGTCCCGGTCCAGGAGGGGATGGTCGTCCTCGACGCCATCCACTGGATACAGGCCCACGAGGACCCCGAGCTCGCCGTCCGCTGGAACTGCAAGTCCGGCCGGTGCGGCTCGTGCGGCATGGAGATCGACGGCCTGCCCAGCCTGGCCTGCATGACCCGGCTGTCGGACTACGACCCGGCGACGCCCATCACCGTCACGCCGGTGCGGACGTTCCCGGTCATCAAGGACCTCGTGCCCGACGTCTCGTGGAACTACCAGGTCAACAAGCGCATCGAGCCGTTCACGCCCGAGGAGGACGCCGAGTTCGTCCACTACCAGGAGGACGTCGAGCGCTCGCGCGAGTTCCGCAAGTGCATCGAGTGCTTCCTCTGCCAGGACGTCTGCCACGTGCTGCGTGAGCACGACAAGAAGGACGCCTACATCGGGCCGCGCTTCCTGGTCCGGACGGCCGGGCTGCGTTTCCACCCCCAGGACACGGTCGACCGCACCGAGTGGCTGAAGGACGAGGCCGGGGTCGGCTACTGCAACATCACCCACTGCTGCTCGGACGTCTGCCCGGAGGGCATCCAGATCACCGACAACGCCATCATCCCGCAGAAGGAGGCGGTCGTCGACGAGTTCTACGACCCGCTCGGCTGGCTGACGGCGAAGCTGCGGGGCGACTGATGCCGTACGGGGCCGCCGGGACGCTGGGGTTCGCCGCCCTCGTCGTCGTGGCCATCTCGGTGCTCGGCATCAGCTCGCGTCGCGAGCGCTACCCGTTCGTCGCGGGGTTCCTGGTGCTGCTCGGGGCCGTGAGCCTCCTCTCGGGGCTCGCGAGCGGCCTCCTCGCCCTGCTCGGCTTCCTCGTGGCCGCGGGGAGCGCCATCTCGATGTTCCGGGTCTAGGGGCGGAACCGTGTCGGAGCCCGCGCCGCCGCCGTGTTCGACGTCGGGCTGCGAGTCACCGTCCAGCTTCCGCCTCTACGACCCGGGCGAAGCGGCGTGGCGGCCCCTCTGCCACCGACACGCGCTGGCCGTCCACCCGTCGCTCGAGATCCACGCGCTGCTCGAGAGTGGCTACCTCCGGCCGGTCGAGCTCCCGGCGCCGGAGGGCCCGCCGACCGAGCCGCCGACCGAGCGCGGCCGGCTGTTCCGGGCGTCGGTCGAGGCGCTGCTCGGGTGGTCGTCGTAGCGGCGCCGCCAAACCGCGCCCCGGCCGCCCTCGCCGCCCACCCGTACCGGCCGCCAACGCGCGGCCGACTCAGCCGACCTCGGACCAGACGTGTCGGAACTTCCCGCTGTGGGGGTCGCGGGCGGGTGGCGCGTCCCCGCGCTCGACAGTCACCTCGTCGACGCCCAGCTCCCCGAGGAACTCCAGGAGGTCGCGCTCGACTGCGGTCCAGGTGGCGTCGGCGTCGGCGGCGTCGGCCAGGTCGAACCGGACCTCGAGGGCCGCCGGGCCCGTCTGAACGACCTGGCTGCGGTCGACGCCCGGCACCGACTGCACGACGCTCGAGACGGCGAGCGGGAAGACCGGCACCGACTCGCCGCCGGCCGTCTCGAACCTGAGGACGTCTCCCTGCCGGCCGGCGACGTCGATCGTCGGGAACGGGCTCCCGCAGGAGCAGGGCCGCTCGTGGAGCGTGACGCGGTCGCCGAGGTCGTACCGGACCAGCGGCTGGATGCGGTTCGCGAGGTTCGTCAGCAGGACGGTGTCACCGGGGGTCCCCGGTTCGACCGGTCGGTAGTCGGCGTCGACGGGCTCGAGGACGACCCAGTCGGTGTTCGCGTGGAGGTTGCCATGGGCGCACTCGACCGCCATCGCGTAGCACTCCGTCGCGCCGTAGAGCTCCCGGACGGTGCAGTCGAAGCTCCGACGGAGGGTCGCCTTCTCCGCCGCGGTGATGGGTTCGGCCGTCGGCACGACGATCGCCGGTGACAACTGGAGGCGCCCCTCGCGCTGCTCGCGGGCGAGCTCGACGAGCACCGTGGCGTAGCCGCTGACGAAGGCCGGCTGGAACGCGTTCAGGGCGTCGACCAGCTCGCCGAGCGGCCTGGCAGGGGAGAACACCCGAGCGCGGTCACGGAGGAAGCGGTTCTCCCGCTGGTACATGGCGATGCCGGCGGCCCCCGCGTAGTGCCCACCCGTCACCGCGATCAGCGCGAGCCTCGCGTCCTGGCCGACGAGGCGTCGAACGCTCCGCACGTTCAGCAGGGCCGCGAGGTTCCAGCGGTCGCCGACCGCGTCGTTGACCGCCAGCGATCGCCAGTCCTGGAGGAACACGCCCGGCTCGCCGGTCGTTCCCGAGGTCGTCCAGACGGGATACCGACCCAGGAAGCGACGGCCGACGTTGTCGGCGTCGGCGCGGAAGTCGGCGATGGCGGCCGCGGTCACCGCCGTGTCCGTGACCACGTCGTCGAACTTCGCCATCAGCGTCGGCTTGGTGACGGGCGGGAGCGCCTCGAACGCGTGCGTGGGCCGGTCGATCTCGGCGTAGTGGCGGCGATAGAACCGGGACTGGCGCGTCACGAACGCGAGGTGCCTCCCGAGGCGTCGGTCGCGCGTGGCCGCCAGGTCGGCCCGGGACCGCCGGCTCGCCAGCAGCGCGTCCAGGCGGATGCGGACCGACGACAACGCGGTCGAATCGACCATCGTTCGCCCTTCGGGCCGACGAACGATGAACCCCGCTCCGCGCCCGATGACTCAAGTCCTCGCCCGGCGACCGCGTGACCATGCTCGACGAGGCGCGCCGGTCGGTCGTCCGCTGGGCCCCCGAACTCGCGGCGCGGACGCCCGGGCGGTCGGGCAACCTCAGCCGACGGGATGGGGACCGGGTCGCCGTCTCGCCCTCCGGCATACCGTACGCCGACCTCGAGGTCGCCGACGTGCCCGTCGTGACGCTCGACGGTGAGCGGGTGGCCGGCGACCGCGTCCCCTCGAGCGAGACGCCGCTGCACGCCGCCGTCTACCGCGAGCTCGAGCCGGGCGCGGTGGTGCACGCCCACGCCCCCTGGGCCACGACGCTGGCCGCCCTCCGTCGGGACCTCCCGCCCGTCCACTACGCCCTCGCGCGGGCGGGGGGTCGGGTCCCCGTCGCCGACTACGCGACCTACGGGACGGCCGAGCTCGCGGCCAACGTCGTCGCGGCGATGGCCGGCGCGGGGACGACCGCCTGCCTGCTCGCGAACCACGGCGTGGTGGCGACCGGCGACGACCTCGACGCGGCGTTCGAGACGCTCGACGCGGTGGAGTTCACGGCGCGGGTGTTCGTCCAGGCGGCCGGGGTCGGCGAGCCCGCGTTGCTCCCGGCCGAAGAGATCGACCGGGTGGCGGACGCGTTCGAGACCTACGGCCAGGGCTGACGCACGCTGGTGGCCCGCTTCGTGGCTGGCGGTCGGTCCACACCACGACGGCGTGCGCCCCGGCGAAAACCGTTTTACCGCGAGCGCCGAACCGGTCCGGTATGCGGACCATCGAGTGGGACGACGAGGTCAACGGCGTCGCGATGGTCGACCAGACCCGCCTGCCGGTCGCGTTCGAGACCCACCGCGCCGAGACGGTGGCGGACCTCGTCGACAGCATCCGGCGGCTCCGGGTCCGGGGCGCGCCGGCGCTCGGGGCGGCCGGCGCGTTCGGGGTCGCGCTGGCGACCCGGGAGGCCGACGGGGCGGACCCCGACGCCCACCTCGCCGCCGTCCGCGAGCTGGCCGAGCGCGTGGCCACGGCCCGGCCGACCGCGGTCAACCTCTCGCGCGGCGTGCGGGACGTCATGTCCGTCGTCGAGGCCGCGGACGGCGTGACCGACCGACGAGAGGCGAGCCTGCGGGCCGCGAAGGACTACGCCGACCGCGACGTCGAGGTCAACCGGCAGCTCGGCGAGCACGGCGCGACGCTGCTCGCCGACGGCGACGTGGTGATGACCCACTGCAACGCGGGCGCGCTGGCGACGGTAGACTGGGGTACCGCCCTCGGCGTGGTCTACTCGGCCGTCGAGGCCGGCAAGGCCGTGTCCGTCGTCGCCAACGAGACCCGGCCGCTGAACCAGGGCGCCCGGCTGACGACGTGGGAGCTCGCCGAGCACGGCGTCGACGTGACGCTCATCCCCGACAGCGCGAGCGGGCTGTGCCTCCAGCGCGGCATGGTCGACGCGGTCGTGGTCGGCGCGGACCGCGTCGTCCTCGACGGGGCCGGCGAGTTCGTCGGGGGCGCCGTGTTCAACAAGGTCGGGACGTACAAGCACGCGGTGCTCGCCGACCGCCACGACGTGCCGTTCGTCGTGGCCGCGCCCACCTCGACGGTCGACGCCGAGACGCCGGCCGAGGCCGTCGAGATCGAGGAGCGCGACCCCGCGGAGCTCCGCGAGATCTACGGCCACCCGAACGCCCCCGCCGACGTGCCGGTCTTCAACCCCGCGTTCGACGCGACGCCGATGTCGCTGGTGGATTACCTGGTCACCGAGCGCGGCGTCTTCGAGCCGCCACTGGACCGTCGGCTCGTGGCGGAGCGGTGAGGGCTCGTCCCGGCCGACCGCCTGACGGCGGCTGTCCGCGGTGCCAGGCCGGCTAGCATGCGTTGATGGTGTTCGCCGACGGGGTGACGAACCCGCGGCTCGAGAGGATGGTCCGCGTCGGCCCGGAGATGTAGGTGTACTCGCCCGGCACCTGGGCGTGCGAGAGGACGCCCGAGTAGGTGTGAGCGTGGCCGGCCGTCACGTTGGTGTACGAGTCGGGGAACTGGCCGACGACGTTGTGGAGCAGCTCGTGGGTCACCCCGATGACGCGCGAGTCGTACGGGATGGTCCGGTAGGTGACGGGCGTGCCCTCAACGACGGCGAAGTGGCCCGGCGTCGCCCCCTCGCCGCTCACCGTCCGCGAGTCGACGGTCGTCAGGAGGACGCCGTGGGCCCGACAGCGCCAGCTCCCGAGGTTCCTCTGGGTGTAGACCTGGCTCCGGAGGGTGTCGAAGTTCGACGACCCAGACTCGTCAATGGTCAGCACCGGGGTGGTGTTCAGCGGCACCTGGCGCAGGACGTGGACGTCGATGCCGTCCCGCCCGTCGGGGTTGGCGACGGGCATGGACGCCCAGAAGGACGTGAGCTGCGCCTGCTCGGCTGACGTCAGCGGCCGGTAGTCGTGGCCGACGAAGACCACGACGAAGAGGTCCTTGTGTTGGTCCGACGTGCCCAGCTGCTGCTCGAGCGACAGCCGGAGCCCGTCGTGGTCGGCGTCGATGGGCTGGCGGACCTGGGCGGGGAGCTGGCGGTTCAGCTGCGGCGGGACCGACGAGATGGCCATCGAGTAGATGGTGACGGCGAGGACGAGGAGGATGGCGAGGGCGCCGGCGAGGCGGAGGAGGTCGAGGATGGCGTGGACGGCGGCCTCGATGGTGGCGAGGAGGGACCTGAGCGGGGACGCCATGGGTTCGGGTGCGGGTGAAGAGACTCGTTAAGTGGAGGTAATGGTGTCGGCTATTTTGAGTTGTGAGTTGTTTGATTTAGCTAGTAAGGTTAGGATTCGGCGTGAAATTGGGATGAAGCTCTCGGTGATCAACGAAATATTACGATTGAAAGACTATCCGGGCCAAAGTGTGTATAATCCAACCGAAATGGGGGTTCACACCTTTATTTCCTTAATTCATCAAACCAATTCAGTCGATTAGGAATTACTCCGTTAAGTGGCGGAACTTCGGAAAATTTGATAAAATATTTGACTATCTCTTCCTCCTCCCGTTCCTTAGCTTTGGCCTTATCATCTAATTCTTGGAAATCCATCCTCAACTCGCCGTCAATGTTCGCGAACCGATTAATCAGCCACCAGGTTATTCCGCCGGAGTGGCCTCGCTTGCCGTTGGATGATCGGATAAACTGTTTCCGCCTTTGATTTAACCTACTGGATTGTCCTATCGATAAAATTCCGCCATCATCATCTCCACCAAGTCTCGAAATTGTCACCGGTACATTATTTTCAAATAATCTGATTTTATAAACTCCAGGACCTGTATGCTGGATCTTATTATTTAATGGTGACGAGTTCCAATCGGCCATATGGCAAAATATTGTCCTATGTACATATCATTTACTTCATACATGCGACATTGAATGACAAGAACAATTGTCTAAATTATCATTACAATGTTACATTAGATAAAACTGAAAATTGTTAACGCGTCGGTTTACTTCCGGCCCGGGGAGACAATTCATGCCGGTTGACGACGGATATTTGAGAGGAAAGGATGGCGTTTTTCGCGGAGCGAGATGGGACCATCGTCAAACCCAGTCAGGTAGACGATGGTGCGGAGCTATATTGTCGCCAATGTGGAGGCAGAATGGGTGTCTGGCGGTCTTACGAAAACAAATATGGGCACTTCACTGCTCGCCATTTCAAGCATATTGGGGACGCCGGCGGCTGCTCAGGTGGCGAGTCAGACGACCATCTGAGGATGAAGGAAATTGCACTCCACAAGCTCCAGTGGGAGTTAGAGAAAAAGCTGGGTATCGAACTCGCTATTCTAACTGATGAATACCGCATCGGGGATGGGGATTCGGGGTACCATGCCGCCGATGTTTTCTGCGAATTCAAAGATCCCCGATTCCCCCAAGGGAAGGGCATTATAATCGAGGTTCAATTTAAAAACGAGCAGAAGGATATCGAGGCGGTTTCCGAATATTATCTCCGGAATGGGTACTCGGTATATTGGGTCTGGCCCGAGCAGTTTGATGATAGAGACGTGGACTTACTCGGTGGAGATGTTCGCATGGTCTGGCCAGACGCAATTCCCGAACCGAACGAGTGGAATGATGGCCTGGCCCCTCTCAATGACGCCGAATCTTTGCTGGTCGATTTACGGGGCCGTATAGAGGCTACCGAAGCCCAGGAGAGAATCAAACATATCCCGGCGACTCTCCCGAGCGAGTGGAACGACCTACAAGCACAATCTATCTGGAGAGAAACCGATTGGGTTGACCTATTCAGCCCACCTGAAGATTACCTCGATATCTGGTGTTACGCTAAGGTCCCCGCGACGCTACCCCCAGAGTGGCATCAAAAAACAGCCCGAGAATTTTGGCGTAACGAGGCTTGGATAGAGCGATTTTGGTTAAGCTGGCAGGAGCGATTCAACCCGCTCGTTGACCATACGGCGAAGCCCTCAATCAAGGCGTGCCCGCCGTTTGGTGAATGGATACGTAAAGGTCCTATCGACGGACGGTACCGCCAAATCCTTGAGGCATATCACCGATATGGAATGGATGGGACGGCGCCGACTCAGATTAAAAAACGCGAGAAGGAAGTGGCCCAGTCACTACCCAGAAACCAACGTCGAGTGTTTAACATCATCCGATATAACACGGGTGATCCACAATCACCCTCTATCGCGTTAGAGAATATCAAAGTGGTCGCGATGCATGGAGGCATTGGTCCCCAGGAAGTCGAGTCCGCTCTGGAGAGTCTGATTATGGCCGGCCACATCGAGACGACTGATCCGAGGGAGTTCCGGATAGCTTGACCTGCCACTCCGCTAAGGAGTCAGCTTTAAAATGTTGACGATGGCGACGGGGAGCATCATCGAACTCGCGACCGCACTTCTTGGTGGCCTCGTCGCCGCAGGTGCCACGCTGCTGACGCTCTTCTGGCAGATGGGCGAGAGCAGTGCCGATCATGGACTCAGTCTCGGCGGCAACCTCGGCCCGGGTCCATCTGCATCCGAACAGCGGATCGACGATCTCCGGGACTATCTGGACTCTCAGTTCGCGACCGTGGATCAGCGGTTCGAGACGATGCAAGCCCAGCTCGACCGCCGGTTCGATGCTGTTGAAGGTCGAATTGATAGGGTCGATGAGGAGATGGGAATATTGGAGGCTCGTGTAGATGAACTCAACCATGATTGAGGTGGACTCTGTTCGGTCAATCTAAGGGGAACTCATTCTTGAGACGGTGAAGACGTGGTGTTATTATGTTATTACGATACAAAAGTCGTGTGAGAGTTAAGGCGGATATGGGGCAACATAGGCGGCCCGTAGATATCGTGTGAGTGTTTGACTCTCAAACATTTAATTAAGAAGACATATGTCGTCAAGACTATTTTGTTCACGCATACGGTCAGTCAGCATCTACCCGACGAATACAGCCACGCACGTGAGGGGTGATTCCGACGTATCTTTGACTGATACTACTACCCGATGGGTTACCAATACCAACTGAGCAATCGACGGAAGCAAGGAGCGGCAATCGGACTTGCCGGAGCGACCAGGACTGCGATCGGCATCCTCGTAGCAACCGGAATGGCGGTCTACATCGGCCGATCGGCGTCCCCATTTGCGGTGGCATCGGTGCTGGCGGCGTACTCGTTCGGCACGATGCTGTTTGCGCCAGTCTGGGGCGCGATCGCCGACATCACTCGACGACGGCGCACGGTGCTCGTTGGAACGGGGGTCCTCGCCACGAGCTCCCTGCTGCTACTGCCACTCGTCGACAACATCTGGCTATCCATCGCCCTCGTCGCGTTATATGCGGCCTTCGCAGCTGGGTTCTTGCCCATCTTGCTGACCATCGCGAGCGAGCACGGCGGCGCGACGAATCGCGGGCGGGCGATAGGGAACTTCAACAGCGCCAAGTCACTCGGTGCCACCATTGCACGCTTTCTCGTGGGCGTCTTACTCGCCCTGCTGGCGTCGGCGAGTTTCTTCGTCGTCATGGCACTCGGCAGCCTCGTCGCGACGGTCGCGGTCGTCCTGGTCGACGACCCGACGGCCGATGGGCGGCCCCTCCCCTCGTGGCGCGGGCTCCTCTCCGAGGTGCGTCGACGACTCGTACCCGTGGGGGATGCACGTACCGCGCTGACGACTAACGGCCTCCATTGGCTCTATCTCGCTCATGGCCTCCGGAACATGACGATTTCAGGCCTGATGAGCCTCTTGCCGGTCTACCTAATCGTGGTCGTCGGGACCTCGGCGACCGAGATGGGGTTGCTACTTGGTCTCGGGACGGCCCTGCAGATACTGTTCATGTACGGCTTCGGCCGGGTCGTGGACGCCCGAGGCAGGAAGTCACTCGTCGTCTACGGAATGGTGGGGAGTGCGGTCTTCGCACTCGCCATCGCTGGAGCCACCCTGCCGAGTGGATTACTGTTTCGGGAAGCCATCGTTGGGTCTGGTTTCGTCATCCGCGCAATCGCGGTCTCCGCCATCTTCGCCGGGTCATACGCATTCATCGGAGACGTCGCTCCGGTCGAACGGGAGTCCGAGCTCATGGGTATGCTCTCGACAGTCAAGGCCATCGGTGGCGTGATCGGTCCGCTGTTGCTTGGGGCAGTCGCGACCGTCGCCGGTTACGAGATTGCGTTCGCTGGAGCGAGTCTATTCGCAATCGCTGCGGCCGCGTTCGTGGCAAAGGGGGTTGTCGAGAGCTATCCCGGACCGACGGTCAGGGCGTCCCCATCGGCCGCCATTTCGAGCGATGATTGAGTCCAGTCTAGCCGTAGTCTAGGACACGTCAAACGAATAGAATCAAAATAACATCCAGACCCCCTTTCCGGTAAACTCCAGCGGGATTAGGCGGCACCACCAGACGCCCGCTCGACCCGAGCCCGCACCTGGTCGCGGCCCTCGCGGTCAATGGTCGCCGACGACTGGGCGGTCGTCCGACTTTCGGCTTCGACCTCGACCTGGACGAACGCGATTCGGAGGCCCTGCCAGGTCCACCAGACCTCAGCGATGGCCGGGAACAGGTTGTCGTTGATGACGGTCGCCGACAGCGAGACGTCCTGAGGTGGCACCACCTCCTGCGGCGAGACAGTACACTCGTCGCCGAGCACGTACACGTCAGCCGCGTCGAAGCCGCCCGTCACGGATACCTGGCCACAGCTGCCCGAGAGTGCGATGCCGATGTCGGTATTCGAGACTTCGACCGCCACGTCGACGGTCTGTCCCGGGAGAATCCGGGCGAGGCCGGGTGACGTTTCCGCGGCGATGGGGTGGCCGGCGGCTCCGGCCGGGATGGTCCGGCTGAGGGACGTTAAGAGTGGACTCCCGTCGGTGAATCTCCAGAAGATATCGACCGACACGTCGACGCTGTTCTCGTTCGAGAGCATCACCTGCAGGTCGAAGAACTCGTCCGGCCCGACCTCCCGGGGGACGATCTCGCTGCCGTCGAGGCTGACGAGGCCGGGGTCGGGGCCCGTTGGCGCAACCGCCTGGACGTCGACGGTCGCCGTCAGCCGGTCGCCGTCGAGATCCGCGACGACGTCGATTGCGCCGGGCATGTCGAAAATGACGTTGGCGGTGAACGTCCGGGTGCGGCCCTGCTTGAACGGCCCGGCTTGCGTCGACCCGCCGGTGAAGACCGCCCGACCGCCGACCGTCAGCGTCAACGTCTCCTGTTCGCAGAAACCGTCCACGCACCGCGTCTCGATCTCGATGGTGGCCGTCTCGCCCTCGGTGACGGTCGAGGGCACCCGGAGGTCGGTCAGGACGATGTCGCCCGCCGGCACCGGTTCCGCCTGAGTGGGCGCGACCTCGAGGTCGCCACACCGAGACGTCTGCTCGAAGCCGCCCCATTGCTTGCTGACGACCGGGAGGCTCCCACCGTTGACCGGGAGCAGCGCCTCCGGAATGGTCTGTGTCTGCGAGTCGGTGACCGTCTCGCCGGCCGGGACGTGAGTGGTGGTAAACCCAATCCCGGTACCGTCGACCTCGACGCGCCAGACGTGGTCGAATGACTGGTCGCCCCTCGTGTTCTCGAACTCGACGGTCACCGTGATGTCGCGGTCGGCGCCGGCCTCCACACTGTTCGGCTCGAAGCCGACACACCGCTGGACGACGGCCTGGTGGTGCGTCACGCGGTCGAACGCCGTTCTGGGGGTGAGGTTCCTCATGGCATCCGCCCCAAGAGACGGAAGCGGTCGCGGATTCGCCGGTTCTCCCCCGACAGCCGCCGCGAGCGCTCGGCACACCCGCCACACGTCCTGGAGAGCGCTGCTCGAGCGGTCGCGACTGACGGCTCGGCGCCGCCGTCGGGGACCGGTGAGCGCTCTCCGTTGGAAGCGGGATGGGCGCCAGCCTGAACGCGCCCGTCGACGAGGCCACCTGGCGCGAGCTGAACTGTCGACCCCGGCACGACGGTAGCCCTGATGTTCGACCGGAATTCGTCGGGGACGGTGTCGACGTCAGCAACCCTGAACGTACCTTCGGCGGTTGCCGTGCCCCCCGGGGGAATCGGCGGTGTCGTCAGCCGGACGAGGATCGGCACGCTGGGGAGGTCCAGCGCGGATACGTTGACGTCGACCCGTCCCTCGCCCTGGGCGTTCCCGTTCGCGACGTCTACCCGTACCGTCCGCTCGATCGACGGCGATCCCTCGAGTGGCTGGAGCGAGCACGACCCCTCGACCACATGAAATGCTGTCAGGTCGAACGCTGGAGCGGCCTCGGAGACGAGTTCGCCACATTCGGTCGACATCTCATCGGCCTCCTACCACGACGGCGCCGCCGATGAACAGGACGAGGAGCGCCACGGCTAGGCCCACCTGTTCGAATCGCGAGAGTCCTCCTGATGTATCCGTCTCACCCTCGAGCGTGGAGACCATTTCGCCACAACCGGTTCCCTGGCGGTGGGAAACGCCTTGGAAGCCCTCGGCGATGTCTCGGCCGTGCTGCTGAAGCGTGTGGCTCATGGGTCGCTTGCCTCGTAAAGCCGGTCGGAGCGGTGTATGATCAGATCGATGTCCATGGCTCCCGATTCGCCCAGAATCGCCTTAATCGTTTCACCAATTTGGTGTTTGTAACAAAGTATGCATGAAACGGAACCGAATTATTTCATATTTATCAGGTATTATCTTAGGCGAGATATCCGGGCGGGGAGTACAGCAGATTGGAAACTACAGGGGAGGTAGGTAACGGGCCCAACGTGATCTGGTAGTGATAGACTGGTCGTGCTAAATATAAGGCGCATATCGGTCCGGAAACTCGCTCGCCGCCAAACGTTGGGTGCCGAAATTAACTTAACGCTATCACGTTAGAGGGCAGAAGAGTTAACACTCATCAGTTCACATATATGAACGGAAATGGCTCACAAACCCCTCCTCGCGGCGATCGGGCTTTCTTGGGTGCTCAGTGCGACGATGGTCGCACAGTCAGCGAACCCCCGTATGATTGTGATTTCTGTCCCGGTCACACTCGTTCTCGTCGGTGTGGCAAGCATCCTCGACGAGAACACGTGGGGAAACCGCGCTGAAACGTTCATTGCTACATTAGTCCTTGTACTCGTCGCGGGTGACCTCATCCCGTACTGGGTCGTCGCGTATCTCAGCAACTCCCCCTATGGTGGTATCACACCCATCGATACACTCGCGGGACTTGTCGCAGGACTCATCACCGTCACTCTCGGCTGGTACCTCGTCGAATACCTCATCGAACGTTCCCACAACCGGGGTAATGACGGCGACTCGCGTCCCGCGCTGCAGTAACACGGGCATCTACGTCTCTGTTTAAGTTCCACACCTATTTTACGGTCATTTCAGTAGAACTGATGTCGAACTAACTTGGTTCCAACAGAGCCATACCTCTGGTAACGAAGTCAGTTAGGGGACTCACCAGACGATAATTCAGGAATTTCCAGTGCAAGGGACTCCCCGAAGGGCTTTACCTACTAGACTTCGAAGTTGTCGCATGGCCAATCTGTTCACCCGACGAGTCTGCTGGGGTCTCGCTGTGTTACCCGTCGGTGGACTCGGGCTTACGTCTCTCATCGAGTCCCTCGGGCTCGCCCACACCGGCCCGGTTCGGCTGCTCCTCTACCTCGGGTTCCTGGCCGTCCTCGTCGGGGGCGGGGCCGCGTTCCTCGCGTGGGGGCGGTACCTCAGCATCCACGGTCGCCCACGTGTTGGTACGGCGCTCGAACGCGGTGTCGGTATCGTCTTCGCGGCGTGGATCGGGTGGTCCCTCCTGCTTGAGATCACCAATACGCGCCTCCACAGCCTCGCCGTTCTCGAAGCACTCGTCCTCGGAACGGCCATCGCTGGGGACGCGTACCTCGCCGTGCTGGTCACCCAGTTCAACGTCGCTGCGGGCGAGGAGAAACCCAGACCGACCGTTGGCGGCATCCTCACCGGTACGTTCCTCCTGGTGTTTGCGGGGCTGTGGCAACTGCTCAGCCACCGCTGGACGGTACTCAGTACCGCCACACTCGTCGTCGCGCTTGGCATTCTCGGTGTTCAACTCGTTCGCCTCGAACGACGAAGGGACAGGGATTCATCGTCCCACTCTGGATAATCCCTTATGAACACGACCGTGACGTGGCTATGAGTCAGGATGCGCTAGCGAGTGAAGCCGGTAATCCCCCATCTGACCACTGGTGGATTCCAATTGCGACCCTCGCGGTACTCGGGCCGATTTTGGTAGTAATCGGCGTGGCAACACCCCCTGACGCGTACGCCTCTCTACTCGGGGCACCGTTCGCGCTACTCGGCATCGTTCTCACGATACTGTCCCCGCTCTTCGTTCATTTCGATAGACGGTATGTCAGGACAGTCTCGTCGTGGGAACCGTCTGGGTGGTACTATTGGATGATTGTCCCTCTGTTCAACGTCATTCTTCCCATCGCGTACATCTATCAACGGCATAGGTACGTAGCCACCCCGTGAGCAGTACGCACCGGGTTGTACGACTTCGGCCAACGGGATTTATAGTACTGTTTACCGACAGAACGTAGTATGGCAGAGGCACAGGGGCGACCCGGCGCGTTGCTCCTCGGTGACGACCTCGGGGTGAGCAAAAAATGGGCAGCACTTGCAGCTGGCCTCTTCGTCCTCGTCTTCGGCATGTTCGTATCCGGGTACTATCGGCCAATCTACGCACTCATCCCGGGGATGGTCATCGTCTACGGTGCGGCAGCAGTACTGCTCCTGCTGGCCGCGTGGCAGGCGTATCAGAATCGCGGCATCATCGTGAGCGTGTTACTCTGTATCGCCCCCGTGAGCGCCCTCTTTTTCCAAATCATCGCGGAGGGACAAGGCGTGGGCAATCCCTCATTACTGAAAATACTTCTCCTCGGCGTAGGGTGGGGCATCGCATTTGGCGGTCCGTTGGGTGTTCTGGGGTTCTTGCTCGGATACATGGTCAAACGCGTAACCACCTTCACAGGACCAGTGTGAACCCTCCAAACCTCTGACGGGCGTCAATCTTGGAGTGTCGAAGGTTGAGACTGTTGACAATATTTATTGTCTGGGCAACCTCCATTTGTAGTATGGTCCCCCACCCACTCACCATCTTCGGCGGAGACGCCCAACTGACGCTTATCCTCGTCATTGGCGTGCTCATCCTCGCGTACATCCTCAACAAACTGGGCCTGATGTTCCCCGACACATCGTTACGAGCCCTCGCGTACCTGGCCGTCGGGGGCGTCCTCGCGGCCATCATCAACGACGCGCTCCGGTTTATGATTCAACCGACGGATCAGCCGATGCAGTTCATCCTCGCGGTCATTTCGTTCGTCCTCGGCTTCGGCCTCGTCATGATTCCGCAGACCTACCGCTCCTACCGGGAAACGGTATCGGAGTCGCCCAGTCACTAAGCGAGTGTATGTACCGGCGGTTCCTCAGATGATCGTACTGCAAGATACGCGCGTTGTATCCAGCACGTCGGGAATCATCTGTCAATAACCGCCAATAGAGGAAAATTCGGCGGTTGTTTCGGTTATACTACATGAATTGTAGATTTGATACTCCTCGGAGTCGAGTCGAACGAGTTCGGTGAAGTCCCGCGGAATTAGACAGCGCCACCGGACGCCCGCTCGACTCTGGCACGCACCTGGTCGCGGCCCTCGCGTTCAATGGTCGCCGACGACTGGGCGGTTGTCCGACTCTCGGCTTCGACCTCGACCTCGACGAACGCGATTCTGAGGCCCTGCCAGGTCCACCAGATCTCCGCGATGGCCGGGAACAGGTTGTCGTTGATGACGGTCGCTGACAGTGAGACATCTTGGGGTGGTGTAACCGCCTGGGGCGAGACGGTACATTCGTCGGCGGGCACGTACACCGCAGATTCGTCAAAGCCGCCCGTCACGGACACCTGACCACAGCTGCCCGAGAGGGCAATGCCGACGTCGGGATTCGATACTTCGACGCTTACGTCGATGGTCTGACCCGGGAGTATCCTGGCGAGGTCGGGTGATGTTTCCGCGGAAATGGGATGGCTGGAGACCCCGGCCGGGATGGTCCGGCTCAGGGACGTCAGGAGTGGGCTTCCGTCGGGGAACCGCCAGAAGATATCGACCGACACGTCGACGTTGTTTCCGTTCGAGAGCAGCACCTGAAGGTCGAAGAACTCGTTCGGCCCGACCTCTCGGGGGACGATCTCGCAGCCGTCGAGGCTGACAAGGCCGGGGTCGGGGCCCGTTGGCGCAACCGCCTGGACGTCGACAGTCGCCGTCAACCGGTCGCCGTCGAGATCCGCCACGACGTCGATCGCGCCGGGCATGTCGAAGATGACGTTGGCGGTGAACGTCCGCGTACGGCCCTGCTCGAACGGCCCAGCCTGCGTCGAACCGCCGGTGAAGACCGCCCGACCGCCGACCGTCAGCGTCAACGTCTCCTGTTCGCAGAAACCGTCCACGCACCGCGTCTCGATCTCGATGGTGGCCGTCTCGCCCTCGGTGAC
>Ga0102944_1000543_pt1 | contig 28755 bp, 29 predicted proteins | sample SalPonD_shore_MG_FD_78172 | JGI IMG/M metagenome (GOLD analysis project Ga0102944, IMG submission 78172) | Salt pond soil microbial communities from South San Francisco under conditions of wetland restoration - Salt Pond MetaG... | ecosystem: Environmental > Aquatic > Marine > Intertidal zone >...
TCCTGGTACACGAAGGCCAGTGCCAGCATGCCGATGCCCGTGATGATCCAGCCAATCAGCGTCGCCCCCGGGGAGGCCGCGGTCGCCATGTTCTGCGGCAGCGCAAATACGCCGGCGCCGATCATGGAGCCGATGACGATGCCGGTGAGCGGCAGCAGCTGGAGGCGGTCGGAGCGTTTCCCGGTGGTGGCCGTCGTGGCCATGACAGATACTCCCTCGTGGCGGATGCAGGCGGGGCCGCCCGCGTCGGCGCCCCCTTCCCGTGCAGAACTTAGGCTGACGGGGGCGAACCGGCATTGATGCACGTCAACACCCCGATTCGATGGAGTCGTCCGCGAGACGGACGCATTGGTCCGATGGCAGGCCCCGCTTTGCGGCGCGGCGCCCGCCCGGTTTACACTCTCGCGCCCCGATCGGCCCAGGCCGGCGGGGCGCAATGGTGGCCCGCGTCCGTCCCCCCGCGACGAAACGCCGTGAACCCCGTCAGGCCCGGAAGGGAGCAGCGGCAGCGGCGATGTTCGGGCGCCGGGGTGTGGCGGGCGCGGGACACCTCCCGCCCAATGGCAGGAGCCGGCCGCGTATACTGCTGGCTGCACGCGCCTGGCGCGATCCCGTTCGGTCGCGGGCCGCGGTGGTCATCGCGCCGGGTCGGCCGGGCGGTCCCGGGAGTCCACGCATGAGTTACGAAGTTCTGGCGCGCAAGTGGCGCCCGCGCAGCTTTCCCGAGCTGGTCGGACAGGATCATGTCCGGCGCGCACTGGTGAACGCGCTCGACCACGGCCGCCTTCACCATGCCTACCTGTTCACCGGGACGCGTGGCGTTGGCAAGACCACGATCGCACGGATCCTGGCCAAGAGCCTGAACTGCGAAACCGACGGCGTTACCAGCGCGCCCTGCGGCACCTGCAGCGCCTGCCGGGAGATCGACGAGGGCCGGTTCGTCGACCTGATCGAGGTGGACGCCGCCTCGCGCACGCGCGTCGACGAGACCCGCGAACTGCTGGAGAACGTCCCGTACGCGCCGACTCGCGGCAGGTTCAAGGTGTACCTCATCGACGAGGTGCACATGTTTTCCCAGCACAGCTTCAACGCGCTGCTCAAGACGCTGGAAGAGCCGCCGCCGCACGTGAAGTTCCTGCTGGCGACGACCGATCCGCAGAAGGTTCCGGTGACGATTCTCTCGCGTTGCCTGCAATTCAACCTGAAGCTCATGCCGGTGCCGGCGATCACGGGACACCTGGAGCACATCCTCGGTGCCGAGGGCGTCGAGTTCGAGACGGCGGCGATCGCCCAGATCGCACGGGCCGCGACCGGCAGCATGCGCGATGCGCTGTCGCTGCTCGACCAGGCGATTTCCTTCGGCGAGGGCTGCGTGCGCGCGACCGAGGTGGAATCGATGCTGGGCACCCTGTCCCGCGAACGGCTGTTCCGCCTCGTCGAGGCGCTGGTCGCCGGCGATGCGGCAGCCCTGATCGCGGAAGTCGACGGGCTGGCGCAACAGTCGGCAGACCTGGAACCCGTGCTGTCCGAGCTGCTGTCACTGCTGCACCAGATCGTGGTGGCGCAGAGCGTGCCTGACGCCGTGGACGAGTCGGTCGCGGAGGCCGAGCGCGTGCGCGCGCTCGCGCAGTGCCTGGATCCGGCCGATCTGCAACTGTATTACCAGATTGGCGTCCTCGGCAGGCGCGACCTGGAATGGGCACCGGACCCGAGAACCGGCCTGGAAATGACCCTGCTGCGCATGCTGGCGTTCCGACCTGTCACCGGCGGCGAGGACGATGGCCAGGGCGGGACCGCACCGGCCGAATCGGGCGCCCGCGCGGACCGGAACGCGTCCGCGGGTGGTGGAATCGACGCAGCGCGCCGTGCGGCCGGCGATGCTGCGGCCGCCACGGGGCAAGCGGCCGAGACGGCGGCGACGACGGATGCGGTCGAGACGTCCACGGCGACGGTTGGCGAAGACGCCGGCAGCGAGCGGGCGGAGCCCGAGAATGCCGGGCCGCGCGGCACGACCGCGGACGGTCCCATGGCGAACTGGGCTGCGACGGCGGCAACGCTCGGGCTGCGCGGGCTGGCCGGTGAGCTGGCGATGAACACCGTGCTGCTGGACATGGACGGATCGCGGGTGCGCCTTGGTCTCGCGCCGGAATATGCCCATCTCGGGGGGGAGCGTTATCGCGCCCGCCTCGAGGAGGCGCTGGTGGCGCACCTCGGTCATCGGGTGCGGCTGGACGTGGTCGAACACGCCGAGCAGGCACTCGAGACGCCGGCCGATGCGGAACGCCGGCGCGCGGATACCCGTCAGAAGGAGGCGGAAGACGCGATCGAGAGCGATCCCGTGGTACAGGCGTTCCAGGAACGCTTCGAGGCACGGGTCGAGTCCGGGAGCGTACAGCCGGGCGCACCCGACACGCGGCAGGAATCCGGGAACCAGTGAACGAGGTATCGACATGAAAGGTGAATTCGGCAAGCTCATGCAGCAGGCCCAGAAGATGCAGGAGCAGATGCAGCAGGCGCAGGAGGAGCTGGCCAGCATGGAGGTCGAGGGCGCGGCCGGCGGGGGCATGGTGAAGGTCACCATGACCGGGCGCCACGAGGTCCGCCGCGTGTCGATCGACGACAGCGTGATGGGCGACGACCGGGACATGCTGGAGGATCTCGTCGCCGCGGCCGTGAACGACGCCGTGCAGAAGGTCGAGGCGGAGAGCCGCGAGCGGCTCTCGGGCATGACCGGCGGCATGAATCTCCCCGAAGGCTTCAAGCTGCCGTTCTGATGTCCACCCACGGGCGCAGAGACGCCGTGCGTCCGGCCGGCGACCACGATCACGTAAATCCATGGCACCGCACATGATTGGCTCCCCGTTGCTGCGCGAACTCGTTGAGGCGCTCCGTTGCATGCCGGGCGTGGGACCCCGCTCGGCACAGCGCATTGCGTTTCACCTGCTCGAGCGCGACCGCGAGGGCGCGTTGCACCTGGCCGACCGTCTGCAGCGGGCCATGGAAGGCATCGGGCGCTGTGGCGCGTGCCGAACGTTCTCCGAGAGTGAGCGCTGCGAGATCTGCGCGGGCAGTGCCCGCGACCGATCGCTGCTCTGCGTGGTCGAGACCCCGGCCGACATCGCGGCCGTGGAGAACGCCACCGGCTACGGTGGCCTGTACTTCGTGCTCATGGGGCATCTGTCGCCGCTCGACGGGATCGGCCCGGCCGAGCTCGGGCTCGACCACCTCGAGCAGCGATTCGGCGAGGGCGAGGTCGTCGAGGTGATTCTCGCGACGAACCCGACGGTAGAAGGCGAGGCCACGGCCCAGTACATCAGCGAGCGCGCGAAGGCGCACGGTTTGCGCGTGACACGCATCGCCCATGGCGTGCCCCTGGGGGGGGAGCTCGAGTACGTGGACGGCGGTACGCTGTCGCACGCGTTCACCGGGCGCCTGGACGTATGAAACCCGTCGGCGCACCGGCGGCGACGTTCGGGGCTCGACGGCACGGGAGAGATGAATGAGCGAAACGACCCTGTTCGAGAAGATCCGCGATCGCGAGATACCGGCCGACATCATCTACGAGGACGACGAGATCCTCGCGTTCCGCGACGTCAGCCCGCAGGCGCCCGTGCACGTGCTGGTCGTCCCGAAGGAGGCGATCCCGACGGTGAACCATCTCGAAGCCGACCATGCAGAACTGGTTGGCCGTATGGTCCTGGTCGCGCAGCGGATCGCGCGGGACGAGGGCGTGGCCGATGACGGCTACCGTCTCGTGGTCAACACGAACGAGGCCGCGCACCAGACCGTGTTCCATCTGCACCTGCACCTGCTCGCCGGTCGCACATTCGGCTGGCCGCCGGGCTGACGTCGCCGCCGGCATGATCGAGCACGACATCGATTCGCACCGCGGGACCGGGCGGTTCGTCCTGAGGCCACAGCGCTCGGCCACATGGCAGCAGAATCTCCTGCTGGTGGCCGCCGTGGCGGTCGCCGCGCTGCCGGTCGCCGTCGGGTGGACACTCGTCGGCTTCTGGCCGATCCTGCCGTGGTGCGGGTTCGAGCTGGGCCTGCTGACATTCGGCCTCTATTGCGTGAGCCGATCGCTGCTCGCGCGCGAGGTCGTGATCGTCGGCACGGACGAGATCGTGATCGAGGCGGGACATCGTGACCTGGAGCGTCGTTTCCGACTGGGGCGGGCCTGGGCGAGCGTGATCCTGCAGCCGGCCCGGCGCCCGCGCTATCCCAGTCGGCTCCTGGTGCGCTCGCATGGACGAGCGGTCGAGTTCGGACGCTTCCTGACCGACGATGAACGCAGGGCGCTGGCTGCCGACCTGGCGGGGCTGGTGGCCCGTCGACCGTACCGACTGCCGGACAACGGGCCCGTCCCGTCGTGACGCGGCGGCCGCGGTTGGGGCAGGATAACCACCCGTTCTTATGCTAGACGAAACGGGTCTTACGGCCCCCTGATCCCTGTTTGATATAATCCGCCGCAAGCGAGGGCGCCCCGTCGGCGTCCTCTCCTCGTTCATTCAACGGTTCTGGAGAGCACGCAATGGCGCTGCGAATCGGCGACACTGCGCCCGACTTCACGCAGGAGTCGAGCGAAGGCACGATCAAGTTTCACGACTGGGCGGGCGACAACTGGGTCGTTCTGTTCTCACACCCGGCCGACTTCACCCCCGTATGCACGACCGAGCTCGGCGCTACCGCGAAGCTGAAGGACGAATTCGCCCGGCGGAACGTCAAGGCGATTGCGGTAAGCGTGGATCCGGTCGCCTCGCACAAGAGCTGGATCAACGACATCAACGAGACGCAGAACACGACGGTGAATTTTCCGATACTCGCCGACGAGGATCGTACGGTCGCGAATCTCTATGACATGATCCACCCGAACGAGGACGACGCATCGACGGTGCGCTCGGTGTTCATCATCGACCCGAAGAAGAAGATCCGCGCGACGATCACGTATCCGAAGAGCACCGGCCGGAACTTCAACGAGATCCTGCGCGTGATCGACTCGATGCAACTGACGGACAGCCACAGCGTGGCTACGCCGGCGGACTGGACCGAGGGCGGCGACGTCGTGATCCTGCCCTCGATCACCGATCCCGACGTGATCAAGCAGAAGTTCCCGAAGGGCGTCAAGGAACTGCGCCCATACCTGCGAATGACACCGCAACCGAACCGGTAACACCGGTCGGAAGCGCGATCCAGAGGGCCGGCACACCCGTGTGCCGGCTTTTTTTGTGCCACTTTCCGGGCCGATGCCCCGCCAGGCCGGTGCGACAACGGCGCGGCGCGCGTCGCTATGAATCCGGGGCGGGATCGCGCGGCTCGGTGTGGTGCCCCCTGCGGCGACATGCGGCCACGACCGGCCAGGCCCCGACGAACGCCAGCCCGGGCGACCAGCAGGCGGCCACTGTCGCGACCGCGAGAACGACGCGTCCACTGCCCTCGAACCGTCCCGGCCGGGACGCGACCACGAGATCGAGTGCCGGAACGAGAAGGAGCGCGCCCAGCGCCGCATCCGGAATGCGCCGGAGCAGATAGGTGGCGCCGTCTCCCCACCCGAGCCCGACGGCCGTAAGGATCAAGGCAAGGAGGGTGGGTGCACGCCAGGTCCGTGCACCGAAGCGGTGATGCGCGGCCAGGCCGCCGGCCCCGTGACAGACGGGCATGCCGCCGATCGGTGCGGCCACGAGGTTCGCGAGGCCCGTGGTCAAGGCGAGGCGGTTCGGCACGAGGCCACGCGCGTGCGGGAAGTAGTTCCGGCCGATCGCCGCGGTCACGAGCACGGCATTGGCCAGCGTCAGGGGAATCTGAGGGAGCGCGATGCTGACAGTGCCGTGTATCAGCGAAGGCAGGTCGGGCCACACCCGTTCGGGCAGCGTCGGATGGGGCAGCGGCAGGGATCCGGTCGGTACCGCGCCGAGGAGCGCGCCGCCCGCGGCACCGGTCCCGAGCACGATGAGCGATACGGGCCAGCGCGGGCGCAGTAACGTCAGCAGCACTGGCAGCGGGAGCAGGGCGGCCGCGAGCCAGGGCTGCGCCAGCAGGCGCCCGGCCGCGATCCAGGCGAGCGACAGGCCGAGGCCGATCTGGAGTGCCGCCACCACCAGCTCCGGGACCGTCCGGGCCAGTCCCTGCAGGAGGCGCGGGATCATGCCGACCGCGAGAAAGAACAGGCCGAGGACGAGGCCGGCGCCGGCGAGGGTCGCCGGAGCGGGCGCGGTGGTCACCAGGACGGCCGCCGCAACCTTCATGGGCTGCACCGGAACCGGGTGCGCGGTAGGCCCAGGCGGTGAGGCCACAGGCGAACCCGAACGCGGCGAGCACGCCGGTCGCCGACAGGCCGGCGACGACCAGGGCGCCGAGCACGAGCGGGAGGAATGTGCCGACATCGCCGAACGCCCCGGCGATGTCCCGCAAGAAGGAAACCTGTCCCTGTGAAGAGACTTCCGCGTTCACCGGAAGCTGGATCTCATCCCCCGCCGACGCGCCGCGGCGGTCGCGGGTGCAGATCCTGTCGATCGCGTGGCAGGGTCGCTAGTTGTCTGCCTTTTCCAGCGGCAGCACCTGGATCGCCGCCTCCTGGCTCGAGAAGTACGCGGCCAGGTCCTGCATGTCCTGGTCAGAGAGATTCGCCACCATGCCCGACATGATCGGGTTCTGGCGGTCACCGCTCTTGTAGGCCTTCAACGCGTGGTACAGGTAGCTCTGGTACTGTCCCGCGAGCTTCGGGTACATCGCGTTCTGGCTGTTGCCGGTCTTGCCGTGGCACGCGGCGCAGGTCTGCGACTTCTGCTGGCCCGCGGCCGGGTTGCCGCCGGCCATGGCGGATTGCGCGGCGACGGCCAGGACGGCGCCCGCGAAAATGGTGAAGAATCGCTGCATGTCGGGTCCCCCGGAAACGTACGCGACGCGTTACTGGTTGGGTGCGAGCGACGAGAAGTACGCGGCGATGTCCTGCATGTCCTGCTGCGACAGGGAGTTCGCCTGCGCCTGCATCGTGGGATTGGCACGCTTGCCCGACTTGTACTCCTCGAGCGCCGACACGATGTACTGGGCGTGCTGGCCGCCGAGCTTCGGCACGTGAAACATGGGGTAGGGGTACGTGTAGTCCGGGATGGCGTGGCAGCCAAGGCAGGTCTGGGCCTTGTAGTGGCCGGCGGCGGCGTCGCCGGCCGCCTGGACGCCGGCTGCGAGCAGCATGCCGAGGACTGCTGAACCGAGCGCGAGCGCACGTCGAGTGGTCATCGGTTGGTCTCTCCCCGTCTTAGGTCCGGGACCTCCGCCCCCAGCTCCTGGCATGGTCCGGGCGCGGACCGCCGGCTCCTTACATGCAGCGCGGCCGCCGCAGGCTGGGTGCCTCCGGCGGCCGCGCGGCCGAAGCCGCATAGTATACAGATTTGTCCGCCGTGGGCGAGCCCGCAGCGGCGGTCAGTCGCGCAGTCGATCGATCTTGGCGGCACAGATGAAGTCGTTGCGCGACAGTCCGCCGATCGCGTGCGTCGAGAAACGGACGAGGCACCGGTTGTATCCGACCTCGAGATCCGGGTGGTGGTCCTCGGTGTTGGCGATCCATGCCACCGCGTTCACGAACGCGATGGTGTGATAGAAGTTCTTGAACCGGAACTCGCGCCGGATCTGGCGCCCCGTGTCGTCGATCGACCAGTCGGCGTCGAGCTGGGCGAGCAGGGATTCGGCTTCGTCCCGCTCCAGGGCCGGGGTTCCGCCCTCGCAGGCCTTGCATCTCTGCTCGGTGAGTTTCTCGGTGGTCATGGCGCCTCCATTGGGCGTGTCCACGCTGCGTGATTGTACGGTCCGTCCGTACGCGCACTCAAACCGGCTGCGAGCGAAGACCGCGCAGGTGTGCGATCCGCTGGGCGGCGGGCGGGTGCGAGTCGTAGAAGGCCGACCAGGCGGGATCGGGCGTGAGCGTGCTGGCGTTCTCGCGGTACAGGCTCACGAGGGCGGACACGAGGTCTTCCGCCCGCGCATGGGTCGCGGCGAACGCGTCGGCCTCGAACTCGTGGCGGCGCGACAGCCGGGCGAACACCGGCTGCAGGAAGAACGTGAAGACCGGCAGCACGAGCATGAACAGCGCAAGCGCGGCGTGAATCGAGGGATGCGGCACGCCGAGGGCGGTATAGAACCACGGGCGCTGCATGAGTCCGGCCAGCAGTGCGAGGCCCGCGAGACTGGCCACGGCCATCAGCAGCACGTTCTTCGCGATGTGGCGGCGCTTGAAGTGCCCGAGCTCGTGGGCGAGCACCGCCTCGATCTCGTCGGCGGACAACTGGCGCAAGAGCGTGTCGAAGAACACGATGCGCTTGTTGCGGCCGAAGCCGCTGAAATAGGCGTTGCCGTGCCCGGAGCGGCGGGAGCCGTCGACCACGTACACGCCCCGGCTCGCGAAGCCGCAGCGGTCGAGCAGGGCGTCGATGCGCGTGCGCAGGCGCTGGTCGTCGAGTGGTTCGAAGCGGTTGAACAGCGGCGCGATGAACGCGGGCCAGGCCCATACCATCAGCAGGTTGAATCCGAGCCACACGCCCCAGGCGTACAGCCACCATTCCGGGCCGGCGACCTGCATGAGCCAGAGCACCACCGCGGCGAGCGGGCCGCCGAGCACGAGCAGCAGTGCCGCCGACTTGAGCTGGTCGCTGGCGAACAGCGCGGGCGAGGTCCGGTTGAACCCGAAGCGTTCCTCGACAACGAAGGTGCGCCAGACGCGGAACGGCAGGTCGATGGCGCTGCCGACCAGGACGATCGTGGCGAGCATGCCGACGCCCGTCACGACCGGCGGCAGTGCCAGCGTGCGCCAGGCGGCGTCGACGCCCGCGACGCCGCCGCCCAGCGTCCACGCCAGCAGCACGAGCGCCTCGACGACCGTCTCGATGCCCGACAGGTGGGTGCGGGTGATGGCGTAGTCGGCGGCCTTGCGGTGGACGTCGCCCGGGATCACGTCCGCGAAGTCGCCCGGCACGCGGTCGCGGTGGCCGCGTACCGAGGCGATCTGGCGCCGGTCCAGCCAAAGGCGGACGGCGACGCTGGCGGCGAGGGCGCCAAGGAATACGAGCGTGAACGGATGCATGTCGGGTTCGCGTGTTCGCGACGGTGAGTTGCTAGAATACCAGACGCCTTCAGTCTCCCGGAATTGTCATGGCCGACGACGCCGCGCAGCGCCTGATCTGGATCGATCTCGAGATGACGGGGCTGGACACCCAGCGCGACGAAATCATCGAGATCGCCACCATCGTGACCGACCCCGAGCTCGACGTGCTTGCCGAGGGGCCGGTTCTCGCCATTCATCAACCGGCGGCGGTGCTCGAGCAGATGGACGAGTGGAATACGCGACAACACACGGGCTCGGGCCTGATCGACCGCGTCCGCAGCGTCGGCGTGACCTGTGCCGAGGCGGAGAACGCGACCCTGGAATTTCTCTCCCGGTGGGTCCCCGGCGGGGCGTCGCCGATGTGCGGCAACAGCATCTGCCAGGATCGGCGCTTCATGGCCCGCCTGATGCCCGATCTCGAGGCGTTCTTCCACTACCGCAATCTCGATGTCAGCTCGGTCAAGGAGCTGGTCCGGCGCTGGGCGCCCGCGCTCCTCGAGGGCGTGCCCAAGGAGGGACGGCATCTGGCGCTGGCCGACATCCGTGATTCGATCGCCGAGCTGCGCTACTACCGCGAGCACGCGTTCAACATCTGATCGCGCATGGCCGCAGGCCTGGCGGACCGGGCACCGGGGGGGTTCATGGCCGACTTGATGACAACGCACGAGGTTGCAGACTACCTCCGGCTCAAGGAGCGCAAGATCTACGAGTTGGTGCGCAACGGCGCCATTCCCTGTACGCGTGTGACCGGCAAGTGGCTCTTCCCCAGGGCCATGATCGACTACTGGCTGCTCGAGCACGCGGAGGGCGGGCAGCGCGAGGGGCTCGCCCGGCCATCGGCGGTGATCGCGGGGAGTCACGATCCCCTGCTCGAGTGGGCGGCGCAGGCCTCGGCATGCGGGCTCGCGCTGCTGTTCGGGGGCAGCCTCGAGGGGCTCAACCGCTTCGTGCGCGGGGAAGCCACGGTATGCGGTCTGCACGTACCGGATCCGGACGGCGGGCCGTACAATGTGGAAACCGTGCGGCGCGCGACCGCGGACCGCGACCTCGTACTGATCGAATGGGCCCAGCGGCAACAGGGCCTCATGCTGCGGCCCGACGACGCGCAGGAGATCGGTGGGCTCGCCGATATCGTCCGGCGGGGTGCGCGGATGATCGACCGTCAGGAGGGAGCGGGCAGCCGGCTGCTGCTCGATCGCATGCTGGTGGCGGCCCGGATCGAACGCTCCGCCGTGACCTTCATCGACGAGCCCGCGATGAACGAGAACGACGTGGCGCGCGAAGTCCACGCGGGTCGCGCGGACGTGGGGCTGGGGATCGAATCGGCCGCGCGCGAGGCGGGGCTGGCGTTCGTGCCGCTGGCCCTGGAGCGCCTGGACCTGCTGCTCGGGCGCCGGGAATACTTCGAGCCGCCGTTCCAGGCGCTGCTCGCGCTCACCCGCAAGGCCCGGTTCCGCGAGCGTGCCGAGACGCTCGGCGGCTATGACGTCTCGGGAACGGGGACCATCAGCTACAACTCGCCGTAGCGCACCCCGGAAGGCGGACGCCCGGTCCTACTCGACCGGCGTGTCGTCGCGATTGCCCCAGTCCGACCACGAGCCGGGGTAGCCGAGCACGTTCCGGAATCCGAGGATGCGCAGCATGACGTAACTGAATGCCGAGCGGTGGTGCGTGTGGCAGTAGGTCACCACCTCCCGGTCCGGCGTGACCCCGAGGTCCGCGAGTTCCTCCACGAGCGCCTCGATCGGGCGCAGGCGCAGGTTGCGCGTGCGATCCATGCCGCGCGTCCACTCGTAGTGTACGGCGCCCGGGATATGTCCGCCGCGGGCGGCGCGCACGTCCGTCCCCGCGTATTCGCCGGCTGAACGCGCGTCCAGCGGCACGATTCCACCGCGATCGAGCCGCGCCATGATGCCTTCGGCGTCGATGACGTTCGCATGCGTGCCGCGGGCCCGGAACCCGCCGCGCTCGACGCGCGCGCCCGGCCCCGACTCGACGGGCATGTCCTCGTTGACCCAGGCGTGCAGCCCGCCGTCGAGAAGGGACGCGGCCTCGTGTCCGAGCGCCTCGAGCGTCCAGATCAGGCGCCCGGCTGCCCCTCCGCCCTCGGCATCGAGTGCCACGACGTGGTGGTCCGGACCGATGCCGGCGGCATCGAGGACGCGCTCGAGTGCCGCGTCCTCCGGCAGGAGCCCGCCGACCGGCGGCTGCGCGGTCACGATCTCGCCGTAAGGGAGGTGCACGGCGCCCGGGACGTGATGCTCGCGATATACCTCGCCCGGGCTCAGGTCGATCACGCGGACGCGGGCGTCGTCGAGGTGTTCCTGCAGTCGGTGTGGCTCGACCAGCAGGGGGAGTTGCAGGGGCATGCTCATGCGGGGGGACCTCAGGCGCTTTCGGGTCGGGCGCTCACCGGCGCGGGGCGGTTGGCGGGGGACAGCACGGACCGCGCGGGGCCGGGCGCCGGATCGGGGTAGTCGATGGTGAAATGCAGGCCGCGGCTCTCGCGCCGCGCGGCGGCGCTGCGGATGATCAGTTCCGCCACGAGCGCGAGGTTGCGCAGCTCGAGCAGGTCGTTGGTGACCCGAAAATTGCCGTAGTACTCGCCGATCTCGCCGAGCAGCAGGTCGATGCGGTGGCGCGCTCGCTCGAGCCGCTTGTTGCTGCGCACGATGCCGACGTAGTCCCACATGAAGCGCCGCAGCTCGTCCCAGTTGTGGGACACCACGACCTCTTCGTCCGAGTCCGTGACGCGGCTCTCGTCCCAGGGGGCGAGGCCTTCGGCGACGGCCAGGGCCTCGAGTCTGCCGGCGATATCGCCGGCAGCCGCGCGCGCGAACACGAGGCATTCGAGCAACGAATTGCTGGCCATGCGGTTGGCGCCATGGAGCCCGGTACAGGCCGTCTCGCCGATCGCGTACAGCCCGTCGACATCGGTCCGACCCTGCCGCTCGGTCAGCACGCCGCCGCAGGTGTAATGCGCGGCGGGGACCACCGGGATCGGCTCGCGGGTCATGTCGATGCCGAATTCGAGACAGCGCGCGTGGATGTTCGGGAAATGCCTGCGAATGAAATCGGCGTCGCGGTGGCTGATGTCGAGGTAAACGCAATCGGCGCCGATCCGCTTCATCTCGTGGTCGATCGCCCGCGCGACGACGTCGCGTGGCGCCAGCTCCGCGCGCTCGTCGAAGCGGGGCATGAAGCGGGTGCCGTCGGGCAGCAGCAGGCGCCCGCCCTCGCCGCGGACGGCCTCGGAGATGAGCGCGGACTTGGCGCGCGGGTGGTACAGGCAGGTGGGATGGAACTGCATGAATTCCATGTTCGCCACCCGGCAGCCCGCACGCCAGGCCATCGCGATGCCGTCGCCGGTGGCGCCGTCCGGATTGCTCGTGTAGAGGTAGACCTTGCTGGCCCCGCCCGTCGCCAGCACGACGGCGCGCGCGCGGAAAGTGTCGATGCCGCCGCGCGCCGTATCGAGCACGTAGGCACCGGCACACCGGCTGCCACCCGCCATGGGCACGGTGATGAGATCCACGGCGTTGCGGTTCTCGAGCAGTTCGATGTCCGGGTGCGCCGTCGCGCGCTCGAGCAGCGTCGACTCCACGGCGCGCCCGGTGGCGTCGTCGGCATGGATCACCCGGCGGTGTGCGTGCCCACCCTCGCGGGTCAGGTGGTATGGCGCATCCGGTGCCTCGGGCTCGCGCGTGAAGACCACGCCGAGAGATATCAGCCACGCGATGCTCTCGGGGCCGTGCTCGACCGTGAAGCGGACGATCTCGGGGTCGCAGAGACCGGCACCGGCGGACAGCGTGTCGGCGATATGGGACTCGAAGCTGTCCGCATCGTCCAGGACCGCCGAGATCCCCCCCTGGGCGTACCAGGTGTTGCCTTCGGGCAGGGGCCCCTTCGCCAGCACCGTGACGTGCGCATGCTCGGCGGCATGGAGCGCGAGTGTGAGTCCCGCGGCTCCGCTGCCGATCACGAGCACGTCGGTATCGATGTTGCACGCCATGGCTTGTCCGTCATGCGGGGGCTGTGTATTTTGGCACGATGGCCGGCGCCGGACATCCGGGGCCCCGGCCGGCCGTGTCGCGTCCACCCGAGGAAGGTCCGACCAGTCCCCTGCGGACGCCCGGGCATGCGTAACCGCTCGGGAGCTCGGGGCGTGGGCGACTGCTACGGATCGACCCGACCTTACATTAACAATCCGAAACCTTTGGCCGACCTGACTGTCTACGTGCTACGAGCCGGGCCGGTCGGGACGCGGAGATAGCCCGATGGGCGAACGTGCTGTCGACCTGGAGCTGGTCCGGCGGGTGCAGAAGGGCGATCGTTCCGCCTTCGACCTGCTGGTGCAGAAATACCAGCACCGGATCGCGCATCTCGTCGGGCGCTATATCCGGGACCCGGTCGAGGTGGAGGACGTCGCCCAGGAGGCCTTCATCAAGGCATACCGCGGGCTTGCGAACTTCCGCGGGGAGAGTGCGTTCTACACGTGGCTGTACCGGATCGCGATCAATACGGCGAAGAATTACCTGGTGTCCGCGGGACGCCGCGTACCGGACCAGGGCGTCGACGCCGTCGAGGCCGAGCAGTACGAGTCCGGCACCCTGCTGCAGGAGACCGCGACCCCGGAACGCGAGCTCCTCACGCGCGAGATCGAGGGCACCGTGTACGAGACGATCGAGTCGCTTCCGCCCGAGTTGCGGGAGGCGATCACGCTGCGCGAGATGGAAGGACTGTCATACGAGGAGATCGCCGAGGTGATGGACTGCCCGATCGGCACCGTGCGTTCGCGAATCTTCCGCGCGCGCGAGGCGATCGACGGCAAGCTGCGGCCGCTGCTCGACGAAACGGGGGCTAGTGATGCGTCGGCATGAACGAGAGGGGGAGGAGCGGGGCGAGAGCCTGTCCGCGCTCCTCGACGGGGAACTGTCCGCGGGCGATCGCGCCGCGGCGGTGGATCGACTGCTCCGCAACCCGGAGCTGCAGGCGCGATGGTCGCGCTACCACGCAGCGCGGGCGGCGCTCGAGGGCAGCGGGCCCGGCCGTGTCGGACTCGACTTCGCCGGGCGGGTGCGGCACGCGCTGGTCGACGAGCCCACCGTGCTTGCGCCGTCGCGCGCGGTGCCACGGGCTCGCTGGCTGCGCCCCGTCGCCGGACTCGCCATTGCGGCGTCCGTCGCACTGGCTGCGCTGGGCGGGCTGCTGGCGCTGCAACAGGAACGCGCGCCGGACACGCGCGGCGTGCCGCCGGAGCTGGCCGAAGGTGGTACGGGTGGCGTGCTGTCCGCCGGCGGAACACCCGATCCCGCCGGGCTCGCGCCCGCGACGCTGACGGAGGGCAGTTCACCGGCCGCACAGGCCGAGTTCCGGCGTCGCCTGGGCGTCTATCTTGCCAGCCACAGCGAATATGCCGGGACGGGCGAGATGCCCGGCATGCTGCCCTACACTCGTTTCGCCGGGTTCAACGCGGGCCAATGATCCGCATGGCAAGCAGGTTGCGATTGGTCGGTGCCGTCCTGGCGGTGCTGGCACTGGCGCTGGGTGGCGAGCCCGCCCTGGCGGCGGACGATGCGGGCGCGCTGCTGGGCCGCATGTCGGACGCCATGCGTACCCAGACGTACGAGGGCACCCTCGTCTATACGCATGACGGCAAGCTCGAGTCGCTCGGTATCGTGCACGCGATGGTATCCGGCAAGGAGCGCGAACGCTTGCGCGTGCTCACCGGCGACCCGTTCGAGGTCATCCGGGACGGCGACAAGGTCACCTGTGTCTGGCCGGCGACGAAGCGGGTCCTGGTCAGCCGCCGCGCCGAGGGTCTGCTGCTGGCGAAACCGCCGCGCGGGCTCGAGTCGCTGCCGTCGACCTACGATGCGGTCGTCACGGGGCATGCCCGCATTGCCGGGCGCGACGCGCACGTCGTGCGCATCCAGAGCCACGACGAGTACCGCTACGGGTACCGTCTCTGGATCGACCGGGCGTCCGGGCTGATGCTGCGCTCCGACCTGGTCGCACCCGACGGCGAAGTCGTGGAACGGCTGATGTTCACGGAAGTGAGCCAGCCGGACTCGGTCAACCCGGCCAGCTTCGAACCGTCGGTGGAGGCGGCGCAGAGCACGGGGCACGGCGATACGGGCGATGGGTCGGTTGCCCTCGAGCACCCCGAGTGGGAGGTGACGGACCTGCCGGCCGGCTTCCACGCGGTATCGCATCGACGGCAGGCCATGCCGCCGGACGGCGAGAGCGTGCAGCACTCGGTATTCAGTGACGGCCTGGCCTCCGTATCGGTCTTCGTCGAGCCTCCGAGCGCGGACCCGATGCCGCTGGACGGCCTGTCGCGATTCGGTGCCGTGCACGCATTCGGCCGCCGGATCGGTGCGCATCAAATCACGGTCGTTGGCGAGGTCCCGGCCGCGACGGTGCGCCGGATTGCGGCTTCGGTGCAGCGCGTCGACCCGGGCCAGTAGCCCCATGCCCCGCCTGCGCGGCCTGCGGCCGCGCAATCCGCTGTGCTATGATCGCCCGGCGTCATTCCAGCGCCCGCCCGGCCCGATCCCGGGAGATCCCGTAGCGTGAACATCCGCAGCCTCCGTACGTTCGCCGTCGCGGCCACCGTGCTTGTCGGTGTGCTGGTACCCGCTGTCGCGCCGGCGGCGCCCGACTTCACGGGCCTCGTGAAGCAGGAATACCGCTCCGTGGTGAACATCAGCACGACCCGCAGGAACGAGCCGCAGCATGGCGACCTGCCGCCGGGCTATGATCTTCCCGACCCCGGCGACTCGCCGTTCGGTGAGCTGTTCCGCAAGTTCTTCGGCGACGATGCGGCGCCCCGCCAGTACGAGACATCGTCGCTCGGATCCGGGTTCATCGTGTCCGAGGACGGTTACATCCTGACGAACGGTCATGTCGTCGAGGACGCCGACGAGATCGTGGTCAGCCTGTATGACCGGCGCCAGTTCGACGCCCGCCTCGTGGGCGTGGATCAGCGCAGCGACATCGCGCTGCTCAAGGTCGCCGCGGATGACCTGCCCCGGGTCCGGGTCGGTGATCCCGGTCGCCTCGAGGTCGGCGAGTGGGTCGTGGCGATCGGCTCGCCCTTCGGCTTCGATCACTCCGTCACCGCCGGCATCGTGAGCGCCAAGGGGCGCAGCCTGCCGAACGACAACTACGTGCCATTCATCCAGACGGACGTCGCGATCAATCCCGGCAACTCCGGTGGGCCGCTGTTCAACATGCAGGGCGAGGTCGTCGGAGTGAATGCGCAGATCTTCAGCCGCACCGGCGGTTTCATGGGCCTGTCGTTCGCCATTCCGATCGATGTCGCCATGGATGTGGCGGACCAGCTGCGCACGCGGGGCCAGGTGACGCGCGGCTGGCTCGGCGTGGTGATCCAGGAAGTCACGCGGGACCTCGCGCAGTCCTTCGGCATGGACCGCGCATACGGGGCGCTGGTGGCGCGCGTCCTGCCGGACAGCCCGGCCGGCGACGCCGGTATCGAAGTGGGCGACGTCATCGTCGACTACAACGGTCACGAGGTGCCGAGCTCCGCGGCGCTGCCGCCGATGGTCGGCCGGACCGATGTCGGCGATACGGCCCGGGTCACGGTCGTCCGCGATGGCGAGCAGCGCACGCTCGAGGTCCGGATCGGCCAACTGCCGAGCGAGCGGGAACTCGCCCGGTATGGCGGCGGGGGATCGGGGAATGATGCGCCGGCGCCGCAAACCGCCGAGGCCGGCCAGCTGGGCCTGCGCGTGAAGCCGGTGGATGACGACACGCGTCAGCGCCTGGACATCGGCCCCGGCGGCGTCCTCGTCGCGGAGGTCACGGGGGCGCCTGCGAGCGCCGCCGGGATTCGCGCGGGCGATGTATTGCTGATGATGAATGCCGCGCCCATCGAGGGCGTGGACGATTTCCACCAGCGCGAGCGCATGCTGTCCCCCGGGCGGACGGTGGCGTTGCTGGTGCAGCGCAACGGGGATACGCAGTACATCGCCGTCGAGACGCCGGAGGCCGACGGATGAGTGGCCGGCTGGTGCTCTATACCCGGGCCGGGTGCCATCTCTGCGACGAGATGCTCGCCGGTGCCGAGCCGGTCGCATCTCGCCACGGGCTCGAGATCGGGATCGTCGATATCGATGGGGACCTGGCCATGGCCAGCCGATACAATCTCGCGATCCCGGTCCTGGAACTGGATGGACGCGAGATCTGCCGCCATTTCCTCGACCGCGACGCGCTCGAGCGCGCGCTCGCCGCCGACTGACGCCGAATGCAGAAGCAGCAGATTCGAAACTTCTCGATCATCGCCCACATCGATCACGGCAAGTCCACGCTGGCGGACCGGTTCATCGAGAACTGCAGCCTCGTGACCGAGCGCGATCGCGCCGACCAGATGCTGGACTCGATGGATCTGGAGCGTGAGCGTGGCATCACGATCAAGGCCCAGGCCGTTACGCTGAAGTATCGCGCGCGCGACGGTCAGGAATACCTGCTCAACTTCATCGACACCCCGGGGCACGTGGATTTCTCCTACGAGGTCGCACGTTCGCTCCAGGCCTGCGAGGGCGCGCTCCTCGTCGTGGATGCCTCACAGGGCGTCGAGGCGCAGAGCGTGGCCAACTGCTATACGGCGATCGGCCTCGATCTCGAGGTCATCCCGGTGCTCAACAAGATCGACCTGCCCGCTGCCGACGCCGACCGGGTCGCGCAGGAGATCGAGGACGTAATCGGGCTGGAGGCGCTCGATGCCGTCCGCGTATCGGCCAAGACCGGCGTCGGCGTGGTCGATCTGCTCGAGCGCCTGGTGCAGCAGGTGCCGCCGCCGAAGGGCGATCCCGACGCACCGACCCGTGCACTGATCGTCGACTCCTGGTTCGACCAGTACGTCGGCGTCGTGTCCCTCGTTCGTGTGTTCGACGGCATCCTGAGGCCGGGCCAGAAGATTCGCATCATGTCGACGGGTCGTGACTACGGCACCGACAGCGTCGGTGTGTTCACGCCCAAGCGCGAGGCACGGGAGCAGCTTGCGGCCGGAGAGGTCGGCTACCTGATCGCGGGCATGAAGGACATCGACGCCGTGCGGGTGGGCGATACGATCACGTCGGCCGCGAATCCCGCGACGGAGATGCTGCCCGGATTTCGGGAAGTCCGTCCGAATGTGTTCACGGGACTCTTTCCCACGAGCTCGGAGGACTACGAGGCATTTCGCGATGCGCTGGCCAAGCTGCGCCTGAACGACTCGTCCCTGCGCTACGAGCCGGAGACCTCGCAGGCGTTGGGTTTCGGATTCCGGTGTGGATTCCTCGGGATGCTGCACATGGAGATCGTGCAGGAGCGTCTCGAGCGCGAGTACGGGCTGGAGCTGATCACGACGGCGCCGACCGTCGTATTCGAGGTGCTCACGACCGACGGGGAGGTGCTCAGCGTGCACAATCCCGCCGAGCTCCCCCCGAGCAATCACGTGGCGGAGATTCGCGAGCCGATCGTGGAGGCGAGCATCCTCGTGCCGCAGGAGTTCGTCGGCGAGGTGATCAAGCTCTGCGTCGAGAAGCGCGGGGTCCAGAAGCGCATGAGCTACGTTGGTCAGCAGGTGGCGATGACCTACGACCTGCCGCTCGCGGAAATCGTCCTCGACTTCTTCGACCGGCTGAAGTCGGTGAGTCGCGGGTACGCGTCGTTCGACTACGAGTTCCGCCGATTCCAGGTCGCGGACCTCGTGAAGCTGGACATCCTGATCAACGGTGATCGGGTCGACGCCTTGTCGATCATCGTGCATCGCGAGCGAAGTCAGCAGCGTGGCCGGGACCTGGTCGACCGCATGAAGGAAATCATCCCGCGACAGATGTTCGAGGTTGCGATCCAGGCTGCGATAGGCAATCACGTGATTGCCCGCTCGACGGTCAAGGCGATGCGCAAGAACGTGACCGCGAAATGCTATGGCGGCGACGTCACGCGCAAGCGCAAGCTGCTCGAAAAACAGAAGGCCGGCAAGCGACGCATGAAACAGGTCGGAAAGGTCGAGATTCCGCAGGATGCATTTCTGGCGGTCCTGCAGGTGGAGAAGAACTGACGAACTGCGACGCGGGATCGGGCGGCATGGCGTGACGCCCGGGGGCGTTGCGCCGGGAACTCCGTACCGAACGCGTGATCGGCAACCGAAAAACCGCGGGCAATCGTCCCGCATGTCAGAAGGGGAGCAGATCGATGGAGTTCGATTTCGAGCTCACGCTGGTGCTGGCGACGGCGATAGCCGGCGTGATCTGGCTCGTGGATGCGCTGCTGTTCGCGGGCGGGCGACGGGCCAGGTCGATGCAGAACACGCATGGCAGCCGGGACGATGCGGTCCCCGACCCGTTGATCGTCGAATACGCGCGCTCGTTCTTCCCGGTGCTGCTCATCGTGCTGGTGCTGCGTTCGTTCATTGCGGAGCCTTTCCGCATCCCCTCGGGATCGATGCTGCCCACCCTCGAGGTTGGCGATTTCATCGTCGTGAGCAAGTTCGCATACGGCATACGCCTACCGATCACGCACACCGAGGTGCTCGACACGGGGCACCCTCACCGGGGGGATGTCGTCGTGTTCCGCTATCCGCGCAATCCCTCGGTCAACTACATCAAGCGGATCGTGGGTCTGCCCGGTGATCAGATCGCATACTATAATCGGCACGTTTTCGTGAACGGCAAGGCGGTCGACATGAAGCGCGTCGGTCCATACACGGCCCCGAGCGCGCCGCCGGGCGCCGAGCCACAGGTCGAATTCCACGAGGATCTCGGTGGCGGTGGGCACGCGCTTCTGCTGGACCCGCACACGGGGAGCCTGGAAGGCGAGTTCGTGGTGCCCAGGGACCACTACTTCGTCCTTGGTGACAATCGCGATCACAGCAATGACAGTCGCCGCTGGGGCTATGTGCCCGAGGCCAACCTGGTCGGGAAGGCTGAGATGATCTGGATGCACTGGAACTGGAATCACGGGGGGATCGACTGGTCCCGGATCGGCGAGATGATCCAGTAGCGAGCCGCCGTCGGCGCCCGCGCCGTGTTTGCGTCGGCACCCGGGAGGCGGGACCGGCGGTGATGCATGCAGGCAGGCGCGTCGCGGCGGCGCCGGTCGCCGGATCGACCCGGCACAATAACGATGGGGAAAACGATGCGTTCATTACACCGACAGCGCGGACTTTCGCTCATGGGGTGGATCGCCCTGCTGCTCGTGGTCGGCTTCGCGGTGACCGTGGCGGCAAAGCTGGTTCCGGCCTATTTCAATTACCTGACTCTCGTGGACGTGGCGGAATCGGTCCAGCAGGACGCGAAGCTCCAGGAGGCGCCGATGAACCAGGTGCGCTACGCCGTGAAGAGCCGCATGCGCATCAACAATATCGATGACATCGGGGACCTGAAGGACCTCATGGACATCGAGCAGACCGGTGGCGCACTGATCCTGAACATCGATTACGAGGTGCGGCGGCACCTGCTCGGCAACGTGGACCTGATCATCCATTTCCAGAGGAGGATCGGGCCCTGACCGGGGATCGCGACGAAACGCGTCTGACCGACGCGATCGGCTATCGATTTTCCGATCCTTCGCTGCTGCGGGCCTCCCTGACGCACCGCAGTGCCGGATCCGTCAATAACGAGCGCCTGGAATTCCTCGGGGACTCGATCCTCAACGCGGTCATTGCCATCGAGCTGTTTCGTGTACGCCCCGACGCCCCCGAGGGCGAGCTCAGTCGCTTGCGCGCGGCGCTCGTCAAGCGTGACACGCTGGCGGGCGTTGCGCGCGAGCTCGACCTGGGCGCCTCACTGACGCTGGGCGAGGGCGAGCGCAAGAGCGGCGGTCACCGGCGCAACTCCATCCTTGCGGACGCCCTCGAGGCCGTCATCGGCGCGGCGTTTCTCGACAGCGACTTCGCGACGGTGCACGGCGTGATTGCGCGCCTGTTCCAGTCGAGGCTGCGGGAACTGCCCAGCGCGGATGAACTCAAGGATGCCAAGACCCGGCTCCAGGAATATCTGCAGCGCAGGCGGCAGATGCCCCCGGAATACGAAGTGGTCGATGTGGGCGGAGCCGACCACGCGCGCTGGTTCACCGTTCGCTGCCGTATCGTCAGTCTCGATGTCGAACGCTCCGCGTCGGCCGGCAACCGGCGCAAGGCGGAGCAGCGCGCCGCCCAGGCGTGTCTGGATACGCTGGTGCCGGACTGAGTGATGAGCGACTCCCAGTATGGTGTCGTCGCGGTCGTGGGTCGTCCGAACGTCGGCAAGTCAACGCTGGTCAACCGCCTGGTGGGCGCTCGCATCTGCATCACGGCATCTCGACCGCAGACCACGCGTCACCGTGTGCTGGGTGTCCTGACCGACGGTGCGTTCCAGGTGGCCTTCGTCGATACACCGGGCATCCACGGTCACGAGAAGAAGCAATTGAATCGGGCGCTGAACCGCGCCGCGGCGTCTGCGTTGGCGGATGTGGACCTGGTCCTGTTCGTCGTGGGGGTCGGTCGCTGGGAGGACGACGACGCGCTCGTGTGTCGTCGAGTTCGCGAAAGCGGTCTCCCCGTGATCGGGGTGGTGAACCAGGTGGACCGAGTGCGCGATCGCAAGCGCATCCTGCCGTTCCTGGACGAGTTTTCGCACCGGCTTCCGCTGGAGGCCATCGTGCCGCTGTCCGCACGCACCGGTGAGAATGTCGATGCCCTTTGGGGCGAGATCCGGGCCCGGATCCCGAAGGGCCCCCATGCGTTCGAGGACGACATGCTGACGGACCGCAGCGAACGCTTCCTCGCGGCCGAACTCGTGCGCGAGCAGCTTGTGCGGCGTCTCGGTGAAGAGCTGCCGTATGCCCTGGCGGTCGAGATCGAGCGGTTCGTGGAGCGCGACGACGGCCGGGTCGACATCGATGCGCGAATCTGGGTCGAACGCGAGAGCCAGAAGGCGATCGTCATCGGCGCGGGCGGCACCCGGCTGAAGGAAATCGGGACCGCGGCCCGGCAGGCCATGCAGCGCCTGTTCGACACCGGCGTGAACCTTCAGCTCTGGGTGAAGGTGCGTCCGGGATGGTCGGACGACACGCGCGCAGTACGGCAGTTCGGATACGACGATCCATGATCGGACCGCGCGACAGCCTCGTCCGGGGCTATGTGCTGCACCAGCGCCCCTGGCGCAACACGAGCCTGCTGGTGGAGGCGTTCACGGTCGATGCGGGTCGCATCGGTCTCGTGGCGCGCGGGGTACGTACCCGGAACAGCCGGACGCGGGCGTTGCTCGAACCCTTCCAGCCGCTCCTCCTGTCGTGGTCGGGGCGCGGCGAGCTTCACACCCTCACCGGGGTGGAGGCCGAGTACTGGCGCGGCCCGCCGCCGGGGCGGGCACTTCTGGCCGGATACTATTGCAGTGAACTGATCCTGCGCCTGCTCGGACGCGACGATCCCAATGCCGAGGCCTTTGCGGCATACGACTCGGCTGTGAGTGCGCTCGCGGCGGGAGGGCAGGAGGAGCCGACGCTCCGCGGCTTCGAGCTCGACCTGCTGGTCGCGCTGGGGTTCGCGCCGCCGCTGGACACCGATCCCGAGACGGGCCGGGCGGTCGACGTGGACCGCCAGTACGATTATTTCGCGGAGTTCGGCCCGGTACCGGCGACGGGGCCCGTGTCGCCGGATACGATCCGCGTGGCCGGCAAGCACCTGCGGGCACTGGCGGACCGCCGGCTCGACGACCGGGAGGTGCTGCGGGCCGCGCGGCGCATCCTGCGCGCGAGCCTGCAGCCGCTCCTGGGCACGAAGCCGCTCAAGACGCGCGAGCTGTACCGGACCATGTACGGGGGATCCGGTACCGCGGGCCCGCCCGTCCGGTAATGCGGCACCGCGCGCGGCGCGGCATTCACGAGGCGAGCAGGCGCTCGAGGAGGAGCCGGCTCGCGGCCGCCATGCGGGCGAGGTCCACGGTGAGGATACGTTCGTCCACCTGGTGAATGGTCGCGTTGAGGGGGCCGAGCTCGATCACGGGTGTGCCCAGTGGCGCGATGTAGCGCGCGTCGGAGGTGCCGCCCGTAGTGGCCAGCACGGGCCGGTAGCCGGTGACCGACTCCACGACCCCGCACGTGATCTCGGTCAGGTGGCCGGGCTCGGTCAGGAATGGATTTCCGCTGTTGCGCCACTCGATGTCGTACTCCAGCCCGTGACGATCCAGGATGGCGGTCACGCCCTGGGCCAGGCCCTCGGCCGTCGATGCCGTGGAATACCGGAAGTTGAACACCACGTCGGCGTGACCGGGTATGACGTTGTCCGCCCCTGTTCCCGCATGGACGTTCGAGACCTGGAAGCTCGTCGGCGGAAAGTGCTCGTTGCCCTCGTCCCAGCGCATGGCCACGAGCTCGGCGAGCGCCGGCGCGAGTGCATGTACCGGGTTGCGGCCACGGTCCGGGTAGGCGACGTGACCCTGCACCCCGTGCACCGTGAGGTATCCGGTCAGTGATCCGCGCCGGCCGATCTTGACGGTGTCGCCGAAGCGCTCGGCGGACGAGGGCTCTCCGACAAGGCAGTAGTCGATCGATTCGCCGCGCGCGGCCAGTGTATCCACGACCCGCTTCGTCCCGTCGACCGCGGGTCCTTCCTCGTCGCTGGTGATCAGGAGCGCCACCGAGCCGGCGTGATCGGGATGCGCGCGCGCGAACCGTTCCGCCGCCACGACCATGGCGGCTACGCTGCCCTTCATGTCGGCGGCACCCCGGCCCCAGAGCATCCCGTCACGGATCGCGCCCGAGAACGGTGGCTCGGACCAGCGCGCTTCCGGTCCCGGCGGCACGACGTCGGTGTGACCCGCGAGCACCACGAGCGGGGCGTCGTGGCCATGTCGGGCCCAGAGGTTGTCGACGTCCCCGAAACGCAGGTGTTCGGTCGCGAAGCCGCAGGCCTGCAGGCGTTCGGCGATCAACGCCTGGCAGCCCGCGTCGTCGGGGGTCACGGACCGGCGTCGAACGAGCTCCCGCGCCAGCGCGAGGACGTCGTCATGCAGGTCTTCGAGTGCGCTCATGGTCCTCCCGGATTACTGATGCGGCGCGCGAGCTCGCGCTCGATCCCGGCAATGGCGTCGGCCGTCAGCGGGCGATTGGCCTGGTCGGTCACGAAGAACACGTCGTCGACGCGTTCGCCGACGGTCGCGACGCGCGCATTGTGGACCCGCACACCCACCTCGAGGAATGCGCGTGCGATCTTCGAGAGGAGGCCCGGCTGGTCGCTGGCCGTGACCTCGATGGCCGTCACGGGTGGATCGTGCTGGTGTTCTGCCTCGACCTTCAAGGGGACGTCGAAGTGGCGCATCCGCCGCGGCGTGCGCCGCGCCGGTTGCGCAGGCAGCCGTTCCGGGTCGGCCAGCGCGGCTTCCAGGGCGTGGCGGATGTCGGAGATCCGGAAATCGTCGGTGATGGGCTCGCCCGATGCCTCGAGGATGAGATAGGTATCGAGTGCCCGCCCGGAGCGCGCCGTGAGGATGCGGGCATCGACGATCGACAGGCCGAGGCGGTCGAGAACAGTGGTGACCAGCGCGAACCGGTACCGGTGGTCGGGTCGCGAGATGAACAGCTCGGTCGAGCCTCGCTGGGTCTCGCGGCGCAGCAGGAGCAGGGCCTCACGGTTGTCGCCGTGCTCGATGAGCCCGCGCGTGTGCCAGGCGATCTCGTCGGCGTTGTGGCGCAGGAAATACGCCTCCCCGAGGTCCGACCAGACCCTGTCGACCCGGTCCGCACCGATGCCCCAGGTGTCCAGGCGTTCGCGTGCATGGCGCTGCACGTCGGCGATGCGCTCGTCCTTGTCGATCGGATTGTCCAGCCCCCGCCAAAGGGCCTGGGCCGTCTTGTGGTACAGCTCGCGCAGGAGATTGTCCTTCCACGAGTTCCACAGGCTCGGGTTCGTCGCGCGGATATCCGCCACCGTGAGCAGGTACAGGTGGTCCAGATGCGGGATGGAGCTGACCCCACGTGCGAATTCGTGGATCACGGCCGGATCGCTGAGATCGCGCCGCTGCGCCGTCATCGACATCAGCAGGTGGTGGCGCACGAGCCAGGCGACGAGACCGACCTGCACGGACGAGAGTCCGTGGGCCCGGCAGAAGACTTCGGCCTCCGCCGCTCCCAGTTCGGAGTGGTCGCCATCGCGCCCCTTGGCGATGTCGTGGAAGAGGGCGGCAAGATACAGGAGTTCGGGCTCGGCCAGGTGCGCCATCAGATCGCCGCACAGCGGATACTCACTGCGCCCTTCCGGCATGCGGAAACGTCGGAGATTGCGGATGACCCGCAGGGTGTGCTCATCGACGGTGTAGGTGTGGAACAGGTCGTACTGCATGCGTCCGACGATGCGATCGAATGCCGGCAAATAGGCGCCGAGCACGCCGTAGCGGTTCATTCGAGCCAGTTGCAGGGCGACGCGCCGCGGCTGGCGCAGCAGTTCGAGGAAGAGTTTCTGGGCCTTCGGGTTCGCGCGCAGTTCGTCGTCGATGACGTCGAGATCATCGCACAACTGTCGCAGCGTCTCTGCGCGCACGCCGCGCACCTCCGGGTGACGTGCCAGCAGCAGGAACACCTCGATCAGGGCCGGTGGCCAGCGCCGGAACGTGTCGGGGCGGGCGGCCTCGAGTGTCTCACCGCGAATGCGAAAGCGCTCGTTGACGCGGCGCACGACCTGCGTCTCGGCGGGCTCCAGGATCGCCTCGCGGAAGAACTGCAGCAGGATCTCGTTGAGCCGCTGCAGGTCCATGACCGCGCGGTAGTAGCGCTGCATGAAGGCCTCGACGGCACGGTTCGGGTTCGGGGCACGTTCGCCGAACGCCGCCGCCAGCTCGCGTTGGTAGTCGAAGAGCAACCGGTCCTCGCGACGCCCCGTCAGGCGGTGCAGACGCCAGCGAATCCGCCAGAGCAGTTCCTGTCCCCGGGAGAGACGCTCGTATTCATCGGCGGTCAGAAAGCCGTGATCCACCAGCTCGGCCAGGGTCTGGGCGCCGAAATGACGCTTCGCGACCCAGGCCACCATCTGGATGTCGCGCAGGCCCCCGGGACCTTCCTTGATGTTCGGCTCGAGGCGGTAGGCCGTGTTGTCGAACTTGCGGTGACGGGCGACCTGTTCGTCCAGCTTCGCCCGGAAGAAGGCCTCGGCCGGCCAGAGGCGATCCGGTCCAGTGGCCGCTACCATCGAGCGGTACAGCGCGTCGGCGCCGGCGAGCCTCCGGGACTCCATGAGGTTGGTTGCCGTGGTCACGTCGGCACGAGCCGACGTGACACACTCGTCCACCGTCCGGACCGCGTGGCCGATGTCGAGGCCGCTGTCCCATAGCAGTGTGACGAAGGTCTCGAGGCGTGCCTGCAGGCGCGCCTCGGCGCCGTCGTCGAGAAGGATCAGCAGGTCGACGTCGGAGTGCGGCTGGAGTTCGCCCCGGCCGTATCCACCGACCGCGACCAGCGCGGCGTCGGCCCCGGCGCGCGCGAATTCCCGCTCCCACGCATGGACCAGTAGCTCGTCCACCGCGCCCGCCCGCCCGGCGACGACCTGCTGGGCGCTCGAGCCCGCGTCGAGCGCCGCGTCCAGGGCCGCATCGGTGGCGGCCAGGGCCTCGGCATAGGCGCGTGCCGCGGACTGGCCGCCGGCCAGCGCTTCGTCGACCCTGGAGGCGTCGAAGCGCGCGGTCTCCAGCGCACGATCCCGGGCGGAGGCCGCCATCGCGCCGGGTCTCAGAGCGCCCGGCCCTCGGGCAGCGTCAGCAGCTCATACCCCTCGGGGGTGACGAGCACTGTGTGCTCCCACTGGGCGGAGAGGCTGTGGTCCTTGGTCACGACGGTCCACTGGTCGGCGAGCACCTTCACGTGCCGCTTGCCCGCGTTGATCATCGGTTCAATGGTGAACACCATGCCCGGCTCCAGCTCGATGCCGGTACCCGGCTTGCCGTAATGGAGTACCTGCGGCTCCTCGTGGAAGCCGCGGCCTATGCCATGGCCGCAATACTCCCGCACGACCGAACAGTGGTGACGTTCGGCGTAGTCCTGGACGGCATGCCCGATATCGCCGAGGTGCGCGCCCGGTGCCACGATGCGGATGCCGGCGACCATGGCACCGTAGGCGATGTCGGACACCCGCCTCGCGCTGCGTGATGGCTCGCCAGCGAAGAACATGCGGCTGGTGTCGCCGTGGTATCCGTCCTTGATTACCGTCACGTCGATATTGAGGATGTCGCCCTTGCGGAGTGCGCGGTCGCCGGGAATGCCATGGCAGACCTGGTGGTTGAGCGAGATGCACACCGACTTCGGGAAGCCCCGGTAGTTCAGCGGCGCGGGCACGGCGTCGAGCTCACCCACGATGTACTCGTGGCAGAGGCGGTCGAGCTCGTCGGTCGTGACGCCCGGCTGGACGTGCGGCTCGATCATGTCGAGGACGCTGGCGGCCAGCCGCCCGGCCACGCGCATGCGGTCGATTTCCTCGGGGGTCTTGATCGGCACCTGGTGCCGGGCCTTGGCGGTCAGTGACATTGGGTTACCGGAAGGGTCTCGGGTCAGGCGGGAATTGTAGCGTATCGAGTTGGCGGGGCCGACCCGGTTTGTCGCGCGGGGGGCATTGTGGTATAAAGCGCGCCGCCGTGGACCGGGTACCGGTATCGCGGTAAATCCACACACGCGCACCGACAAGGCGCGGCTGGGTGCCCGTCTGGAGCAGGCGGCGCGGAACGGGCCCGATGCGGCTCCGACCGCTGTCACTGACCAGGCTGGTCTGCCGGGCCGGGCGCGTGGAGGCTCAACCCGACAACGAGGTAATCATGTCCAAGATCTCGATGCGCCAGATGCTCGAGGCGGGCGTGCATTTCGGACACCAGACCCGATACTGGTGCCCGAAGATGGCCCCCTACATCTTTGGCGAACGCAACAAGATCCATATCTTCAATCTCGAGAAGACCGTGCCGCTCGTCGAAGACGCGCGGAACTTCCTGTCCAGCGTCGCATCGCGTCATGGCATCGTCCTGTTCGTGGGGACGAAGCGCGCCGCGCGCGACGCCGTTCGCGAGGCGGCCCAGGCCTGCGGCATGCCCTACGTCAACCGCCGCTGGCTGGGCGGGATGATGACCAACTTCAAGACGGTCAAGCACTCGATCGGCCGCCTGAAGGAACTCGAGCAGATGTTCGCGGACGGTTCGCTGAACAAGCTGAACAAGAAGGAACGGCTCGAGCGCGAACGCGAGCGCGACCGCCTCGAGCGCAGCCTTGGCGGCATCAAGGACATGGAACGGCTGCCCGACGCGCTGTTCATCGTCGATGTCGGGCACGAGGACATCGCCGTCGCGGAAGCGAACAAGCTGGACATCCCGGTCGTGGGCGTGGTGGACAGCAACAACTGGCCCGACGGGATCGATTACGTGATCCCGGGCAATGATGATGCCCTGCGGGCGATCCAGCTCTACACGCAGGTGGCCGCCGAGGCCATCCAGACGGGCAAGAGCGTTGCGCCGAGCGCGGGTTCCGGCGAGGACGAGTTCGTCGAGATCGACGAGAGCGGGCGCCCCAAGGCGAGCGGCTCCAAGAAGAAGTCCGCCTCCAAGAAGAAGGCTGCGTCGCGGCCGGCAACGACCGAGGCTGCAACGCAGACGCCGGAGGCCGAAACCGCGGCAACGGCAACGGCAACGGCAACGGCAACGGCA
>Ga0102944_1000545_pt1 | contig 28677 bp, 24 predicted proteins | sample SalPonD_shore_MG_FD_78172 | JGI IMG/M metagenome (GOLD analysis project Ga0102944, IMG submission 78172) | Salt pond soil microbial communities from South San Francisco under conditions of wetland restoration - Salt Pond MetaG... | ecosystem: Environmental > Aquatic > Marine > Intertidal zone >...
GGATAACACATTACCCAATTCGTATAATCGCATCCGAGTTCTGTTAGAAAATGTATGGTATGCCCGATCTCAATATTTTGCTCATATGGTGATAAAACATTTAACCAATTATGGTCATATCCATGTCCACCAATAGACATATTATTGTCCCGCATTTCTTGTAATTGAGTTTGAGTCATATACAATTCACCGGCAAAATCAGACTCATTAATTGTTACGTATTTTTTGAACAATATATCGACCAGATAGTGTCTGATATTCGTTTCTAATTCTTTTTGAAGCAGGTGTTTAATAAAAACAACATCTTTTGTATCAAACCTGTTGGGATGGGCGAGTTTTGTATAGTAATAATCGAATGATTCTAAATGATACTCTTGACTATACTCATTTATCAAATTTTTTAAATCGGAGATTACCTGAGTCGGTTCCGTTATGTTAGCCAGTATAAAATGAATTTTATTGACATCCAGGACCTGATGATATTTTATGGCTTTTACAGGTGGAAAGAATACTCCCTGAATTCCTTGTTTTCTTAAATGTGGATAAACATTCTCATAATGATCAATATATCCGTCATCAAAAGTTAATAAGACGGAATTTTCCGGTAATTTAAATGATTCAGAGTAAGCGGCTTCGATACAATCGCTAATCGTGACAAACTGATAATGATGTTTTAAATAGCTTATTTGACTGTAGAAATGGGAAATATCCAAGCCTTTGATATTTGGATATTTTGAATGCTTTAGATCTCTTACATAATGATACATTATCACAGTCAAGCTATTCATAAATTCCTCCCCTGAATATGAATCCTGAATAATTAATAAATAGACGGTTTTGCAAAGCCTTCAACTAGTTATTTTAATTTTATATCAGGAACAATTGGTAATAATTATTTGATGAATCTAAATAGAAAATTAAAAGCGGTATAATCTTTATAACGTTAGTCTTATTTTGCCTTCTATTATTTAAAAATATAAAATGGCATGCATAATGTTATGTAATAATAAAATTTTAACGTATATGGTTTCTTTAACATTATTGTACATGTATAACAATCATTATAATCCTCATCAAATCAAACTGACCATCATATAAAAATTATATATTACACTAAGAAGGCTTTGCAAAACCGTCTTTTTGCCCAATATCTGCGTTATCGGAATTTTAAAATCCTCTGGCCTTGATCTTGTTCAAAAATCTTGGTTTTGCAAAGCCCTCACTAAGTCAAATATTAATAGATGAATAAAAAGTAAAATTATTCTTTAAAATAAAACTATTCATAAAGAGACATGATAAATTTATTACTGGAATGGCCTAAGTATATGGACCTATAAAGGTTAGAGAAAAATAATTTTTAGATGGATTATTATATAATTACACTTAAATAAGTACAATATTAAATAATATTTCCTAATGAAATCATAAGCCAATAAAGGGGAGGAGACATGATTCCAGGAAATATTGATAAGAGTGTATTAGTACGAATGGGGGCATTTTAATTATTCATCGATAAAGTCTATTAAAATGAAGAGAGTATTAGTTAGTGGAGGTGCAGGGTATATCGGTTCTGTATTGGTTAGATTACTACTTAATGAGGGCTATTATGTCAGAGTAATAGACAATTTGAATTTTGGGGGTGAGTCTATTATCGAATTAATGAACCTGAAAAATTTTGAATTTCAGAAAGGGGATATTCGTAAAGAAAAGGATCTGGAATTGGCACTTGAGGGTATGGACATAGCCGTACATCTGGCCGGAATTGTTGGCGATCCGGCGTGTGCGAAGGATTCGGATTTAGCAGAATCGACTAATTATGAGGGTTCAATATTATTTTACCGTTTAGCTAATCAAATGGGAATTGAGCGATTCGTTTTTGCTTCAACCTGCAGTAATTATGGTAAAATGGATCATGCTCATACTTATGTAGCTGAAAATTCCAGGTTGGCGCCGGTTTCCTTATACGCACAAACAAAAGTTGCAACTGAATTATATCTGTTAGGTCAACCTGTTAACAATGTTTGTAAACCCAGCATACTCCGCTTCTCTACAGTCTATGGTTTATCTCCTCGCCCACGCTTCGATTTAACAGTAAATGAATTTACGAAAGAGCTGGCAATGGGCAGGGAATTGGTTGTATTCGGAGAGCAATTCTGGCGTCCATATTGCCATGTTGTCGATTTGTCGCGAGCAGTTCTACTTGCAATTGAATCACCTATAGAAAAGGTTGCTTTCGAAGTATTCAATGTTGGCGATACACACGAAAATTATCAAAAAAAGACAATTGTGAAGGAGATTTTAAAAATCATCCCGAATGGAAACGTTAGGTATGTGAAAAAAAATGAAGATCCAAGGGATTACCGTGTTTCTTTTGAAAAAATAAAGGAAAAACTCGGATTCAAAATTTCTATGAAGTTGCCGGATGGAATCAATCAGCTAAACCATGTATTAAGTAAAGGCTTTTTCAGAAATCCTGATGATATGAGGTATCGTAATGTTTGAGGACATTATTGAATTCATACGGAAATTATATAATAATCCTAACGATTTTATTCCGTTGCATGAACCCAAATTTATGGGAAACGAGAAGAAATATGTCGTTGATGCTATAGACTCGACCTTCGTTTCTTCTGTTGGCGCTTATGTCGATAAATTCGAAGAAATGATGCAAGATTTTACCGGAGCCAAATATGCTATTGCAACCGTAAACGGAACATCGGCACTTCATACAGCATTATTGGTTGCGGGGGTAAAACAAGGAGATGAGGTCATAACACAACCATTAACATTTGTAGCCACAGTTAATGCTATAACTTATACGGGTGCAAAACCGGTATTCGTTGATGTTGACAGACGATCGATGGGTTTATCTTCGGAAAAATTAAAGTTATTTCTTGAGCACAATGCGAAGATTGGAGAAGATGGTTTCTGTTACAATATCAAAAGTGGAAATAAAATTTCAGCCTGTGTTCCCATGCACACTTTTGGATTTCCATCTCAAATAGTTGATATCGCCCAAATTTGTAATAATTATAATATACCAGTGGTTGAGGATGCCGCAGAATCATTAGGGAGTTTATTTGAAAACAGGCATACTGGGACGTTTGGGTTATTAGGCACATTTAGTTTTAACGGTAACAAAACTATAACCAGCGGCGGTGGTGGGGCAATAGTAACAAATGATGAATTATTAGCCAGGGAGGCTAAACATCTGACAACAACCGGGAAAATACCAAGCCGATGGGAGTACAAGCATAATGTTGTGGCCTACAACTATCGAATGCCCAATCTGAATGCCGCCCTTGCATGTGCACAATTAGAGAAAATTGATGACTTCGTAAATAGTAAACGGGATTTGGCAAATTGCTATAAAGAATTTTTTGATCAAAGAGGAACAACATTTGTTTCTGAATCTACCGGGTCATATGCAAATTACTGGCTGAATACTTTACTTATGTTTGATAAACAGGAAAGAGACGATTTCCTTGATTTTTCTAATAACAACGGGGTCATGACGCGCCCATCATGGCAGTTGATGAATGAGTTAACAATGTATCAGAATTGTCAAACGGCAGATTTATCAAACGCTTCATGGCTGGCCGATCGAATAGTGAATATACCCAGTAGTGTGAGGATGCCATGACTGATCATACAATCGTGATAGCTGAAGCGGGAGTAAATCATAACGGAGATTTAGAAATTGCCAAAAAGCTCATTGAAGTAGCAGCTCAAGCAGGTGCCGACTATGTGAAATTTCAATCCTTTAAAGCTGAGAAGCTTGCAAGTTATGAAGCCAGAAAAGCCGATTATCAATTAGAAAATTTGCCGGATAGCGAGATTACTCAATATACCATGTTGAAAGAGCTGGAACTTAATTATGAGTTTCATGAAAAGTTAATCGGTCATTGCTCATTACATGATATAAAGTTTTTGTCATCACCTTTTGATCTTGACAGTATCGAGTTACTACATAATTTAGGATTGAATACATTTAAAATACCTTCCGGTGAAATTACGAATCTTCCCTATTTACAAAAGATCGGATCGTATAGGAAAAATGTCATATTATCTACTGGTATGGCTAATATTGGGGAGGTCGAGGATGCGTTGTATGCGTTAATCAATGCCGGAACGAATAAAGATAATATTACTATTCTTCATTGTAATACTGAATATCCCACACCTTTTGAAGATGTTAATTTAAGGGCGATGCTAACATTAAGAGATGCATTCAAGGTTAACGTTGGGTATTCAGACCATACATCTGGCATTGAAGTACCCATAGCAGCCGTGTCGCTTGGAGCAACTATTATAGAGAAACATTTTACACTGGATCGCTCAATGGCCGGACCCGATCATAAAGCTTCGCTTGAGCCGGAAGAACTGAAGATGATGGTTAGAAGTATCCGAAATATTGAGAAATGTCTGGGATCGGGTATAAAAATCGCTTCTCCTTCAGAAGAAAAAAATAAGTCAATAGCGAGGAAAAGTATCCATCTGGCACATAATATCTGTATGGGAGAGGTTATTCATCCCAAAGACCTAATTATGTTACGGCCGGGTGACGGTATCACTCCTATGCAAATCACGCGTATACTTGGACGAAGAGTGAATAAGAATCTCAAAAAGGGCCATAAACTCAAATTTATGGATTTGTCATGATAAACATTGCTGTACTTACGAGTTCCAGAGCGGATTATGGGATTTATCGTCCATTGCTTTTTAAAATACAGGCTGATGATGACATAGATATGTCGATATTAGTGTTTGGTACACATTTGTCTCCTTATCATGGTAATACAATAAATCAGATCATAGCTGATGGCTTTGAAGTAACACAAAAAATTGAATCATTAGTAATCGGAGATACACCTGCTGCCATTGCTTCTTCAATGGGTTTAACTCTTTTAAAATTTGCCGATGTTTGGGAAAAAGCAGAACAAAATATTGATTTGATATTATGTCTGGGAGATCGATATGAAATGTTCAGCGCCGTCAGCGCATCGATACCATTCAATATCCCTGTAGCTCATATCCATGGAGGAGAGACGACGCTAGGAGCTATTGATAATAAATTTCGGCATGCTCTTACAAATATGGCCAAATATCATTTTGTATCTACAGAGTTATATGCAGATCGTGTTAAGCAACTGATTAACGATGATAGATATATTTACAATGTTGGAGCACTGAGCCTCGATAATATACAAGATGTAAAATTACTTTCTGTTTCAGAGTTTAAAGAACGATATGATATAGATCTAAACAAACCTTCAATATTATTGACTTTCCATCCGGAGACGGTGGATAACCATCATAGCCTGGAATCTACCCGTACTGTAATATCAGTTTTGGAGGTTTTGACTCAATATCAGGTAATAATTACACTTCCCAATGCAGATACACATAATGATATTATCAGGAGAGAATTGTTGGATTTCATACAAAATAATAGGAACCGTTCTCATCTTATTGAAACATTTGGTACAAGAGGATATTTCTCTTGTATGAAACATTGTAGCTTCTTAATGGGAAACACATCAAGCGGTATCATAGAGGCTGCCTCGTTTGGAAAGTATGTAATTGATATAGGGGATAGACAAAAAGGACGGATAGCTAATGATAATATATTTCACGTTCCCATTAACCACGAAAATATTTTATTTGCGGTTGAACAAGTACAACGGTTAGGGGGGTATAAAAAAGGAAATTTGTACTGGAATGGTGGAGCAGCTGATAAAATAATAAGTGTATTGAAATCTTTGAAAAAAAAGGAGAATTATGAAGATAATCTTCTTTGCTGACGGACCCTGGGCTCAAAACTCTCTGAAGAAACTAATGACACTTGACTATCAGGTAGTATTAGTGGTACTGCGCAACAAATATAGTGACAATGTTTTAAAGGATCTGTCAACGAAGTATGGTATACCGGTTACGCGGCATCCTGACGTGAATAGTGTGGAGTTTATAAATATCATTAAGTCCTATAATGCTGGAATCGGTGTATCCGTGTCATTCAATCAAATTTTTAAAGAAAAAATGATAAAGCAATTCCCGGCGGGTATGATTAACTGTCATGCCGGTAAATTACCGTATTATCGCGGTAGAAATGTTTTGAATTGGGCCTTAATTAATGATGAAAAAGAAATAGGGATAACTTGTCATTATATCGATGATAAAATTGATAGTGGCAATATTATACTTCAAAAAACATTTCAGGTTACGGATGCAGATAATTATGAAACTGTTTTGTATAAAGCATATTTGTTATGTGCTGATGTCGTGGCAGAGTCTCTGGAAATGATTAATAAGGGCAAGCATCAGCCATATTTGCAAAAGGGCATGGGAATGTATTGCAGCGGTAGAGTTGAGGGGGATGAATTCATTGATTGGGAGTGGTCATCGAGGCAAATATTTAATTTTGTAAGGGCAATTACTTATCCCGGACCGTTAGCAAGGTCATGGTTAAGGATTGATCATGAATACAAGTTATTACTCATTAAAAGTGTAAGATTAGTAAATGGAGTAACGCCTTATATAGGTATTAACGGAGCTGTTACAGGTTATTCCGAACAAGGAAATCCTTATATCAAAACAGGGGACACAATCATTGAAGTAACAGAGTATAGTATTCAGGATGAAAAGAAAAAGGTTCTGGGAATCGGCGACCGGCTGGGTTTGAATTTTAACTTGATGATGTATAATCATGGGAGGAGTGGAATGCCATGATAGATTTAAAAGAACGAACCATATATGAATACGAAATGGTACGTAAGGCGCTTGAAAAACTCAATTATATATCGGATGAATATATTAAGGATCCTCTCGCCCTTTTTGTATTGGATGAAAATGATCATTGTATTGGCAGTTTGACTGACGGTGATATCAGGAGGCATCTTCTGAATGGACATACTATTGAAGAGCCCGTGTCTCAATTCATGAACAGTCAGTTTCATTATCTTTCTGATAGTTACTTTAGTATGCAGGATGTACAGTCATTGTATAATCTAAATTATAAGCTGGTTCCAGTCATAGATGCTGAGAATCATATTCTGAAGATCATCGATTTCACTAAAAAGAAATCGATATTACCAATAGATGCCGTAATAATGGCGGGAGGAGAAGGAACACGGCTTCGTCCTCTTACCAATAATATACCTAAACCACTGTTAAAAGTTGGAGATAAACCCATCATAGAATATAACGTTGACCGCTTGGAAAAATATGGTATTGATCACATTATTTTATCCGTTCGTTACCTGGGGGAACAGCTTGTAGAGTATTTTGGTGACGGAAGCGAAAGGGACATTGAGATTGATTATATATTCGAAAATCAACCATTGGGTACTATGGGGGCTCTGGGATTGATAGATCATTTCGAACATGATTATGTGCTGCTTATGAATTCTGATCTTCTAACGACTATCGATTATGCGCATTTTTTCGATGAATTTGTGAGTAAGGATATAGATATGGCCGTAGCTTCAGTTCCGTATGAGGTAAAGTTACCGTATGCCGTACTTCAAATGAATGGGGAAAAAATTATTGAATGTAAAGAGAAACCTGAATACACCTATTATTCAAATGCCGGCATATATTTACTGAAGAGAGAATTAATTAATAGAATACCGTTTAACAAACGCGTGGATGTAACCGATTTTATAGCTGATTTAATTGCTGATGGTGGCAAGGTCAATTACTATCCAATATTAGGGTATTGGCTGGATATTGGTAAAATGGACGATTTCAAACAGGCCCAAAAGGATATAAAATTACTGGAGTTATAATGAAGGTATTGGCGATTATTCCAGCCAGAGGGGGATCCAAAGGTATCCCAGGTAAAAATTTAAGAAATCTGGGAGGGAAGCCGCTTTTATATTGGCCAATTGATACTGCCTTAAAATCAAAAAAAATTGATAAAATCCTTGTATCAACAGATGATGAGCAAATTAAGGCAGCTGCCAGATTAAAAGGAATCGAAGTTATTGATCGACCTTCATATTTAGCTGCCGATAATTCACGAGTTATTAATACAATAAGGCACGTCATTGATACATTAGAAGATTCGGAAGAATATTATGACGTCATCGTATTGTTGGAATGTACATCCCCCTTTAAAGATGTCCGGAATATTGATGAAGCTATCAGGCTGATTAATGAAGATATTGCTGATTCCGCAACAACATTCAGAGAGTCCGGTGTTTCTCCGGGCCGGTTATGGAGAGTATCGTTACAAGGAGTTGTTCCTTACCTGGATGGATCGGAACCATTCTTACCAAGGCAGGAACAACCCAAAGCCTATCAATTAACGGGTGAATTATACGCATTCAAAACCAATTTACTCAAAGAAAATACGGAGTCTGCTTCAATCTTATTTGGTCGTGTTATGCCCATAATTACAAATACTATGACAGCAATTGATATTGATAGTGAAGAAGACTTTGAACTAGCTGAATTATTAATCAATAAATACCATTTATCATGAGAAGCTTACAGGATTTATTAAATCTCAAGGGGAAAACAGCATTCATTTCGGGAGGCGCAGGGTATCTTGGAAGTGCCATGTGCGAAACACTGGCGGAACTTGGAGCCAATCTGGTTATTGCATCAAGGGATCTCAAAAAATGTGAAAACTATGCGCAATCACTAACAAAAAGATATGGGAATAATAATATAGGCCTCAAAGCAGATATAACTAATATTAAAGAGGTTAAGCAAGCGTATGAGGATACTATAAGTGCTTTTGGATCAATTGATATCCTAATTAATAATGCCTGGTCGGGTAATAAAAATACGTTTGAATCTATTTCATATGAAGATTGGCATTATGATGTAAATATTTGCCTGAATGCCGTTTTTTATTCAGTTAAAGAAGCTTTTCCTTATTTGATGAAAAGTAAGGGAATAATACTGAATATCGGATCTATGTATGGTCATATTGCTCCGGATTACAGGATTTATGATGGAGAACAGTTTGCCAATCCTCCCAGTTATGGCGCGGCGAAAGCGGCCGTACTGCAATTGACACAGTATTTGGCAAGTTTTTTGTCACCTCATGGAATACGTGTAAATGCTATAAGTCCCGGGCCATTCCCATTTCCGGAAACACAAAAACATGAGGAGTTTATGGAGCGATTATCATCAAAAAACATGATGAATCGAATTGGGGAACCGGATGATTTAAAAGGAGCTGTTGCTCTTCTCTGCAGTGACGCATCAAAATATATGACCGGACAAAATATATGTGTTGATGGAGGGTGGTCGAAATGGTAAAAAAAATATATAAAGTCGGATTAATAGGTTATAGCGAAGGAGACGGTCACCCTTATTCATTTGCAGCTATCATAAACGGGTATGATAAACAACGGATGGAATTATCACCTTATCCGGTAATTGCTGATTATTTATCCAAACATGGTGAATCAGAATTTGGTGTGGGCAATTTTCATGTATCGCATGTTTGGGCTCAGGAGCGGAAAATTGCTGAGGATATAGCGGCCTGTACCTACATCGACCATGTGGTAAATGATTATGAGGATTTCCCTTCGGATGTAAAAGCTGTCATTATTGCACGGGACGATGCTGAATCTCATTATAAAATTGCTTCGTATTTTCTGGAAAGAGGGGTTACCGTTTTCATCGATAAACCACTTACCAGGAACCTTGAGGAACTCGATTATTTTAAACCGTATCTGGAAAATGGTCAACTTATGAGCTGTTCAGGATTCAGGTATTATCCCCTGATAAAAAATAACTGTAATAATGAGTTGAAATCAGATCAAGTTGTATTCAGTCATTCTGTAAGTATAATCGATTGGTACCGATACGGTATACACGTATTGGAAGGCATCACGCCAATTATGGGAGCTGAAATAAATTGGGTACAGAATACAGGTGAAGAGGGAAATGAAATTGTCCGGATATCATATAAAAACGGCAAATATGCTTTAATACAGGTAAACAACCATATTGGATTCGTATTGAGAAGTTCTTTCTATACAAATCAAAACAAGCATTTTACGATTGATTACGATGATAATTTCAGTTGCTTCAGGGGGCTGTTATGGAAATTCTATAAAATGTTCATGGAGCAAAAACCGGTGATACCTGCCGAGGAAACAATAGCATTAATGAAAACATTATATGCCGCTGAATTATCCAGGAAAAGAGGCGGGCAAAAAATTCATTTAACAGATGTCGGGGTTGTCGTTCATTAGTATGTACTTAATTTAGTTACTATTGATATAAGAGGAGGGAATAAAGTGGGGCGTTTGAAAGATAAAGTCATCATGGTAACAGGTGGAAGTGGGTTAATTGGTAAAACCATAGTTCGTCAGGCAATTAGCGATGGAGCTCTGATCATTAATGCCGATATCCGTGCGGATGAGAATAAAGATTCTGAATTCATAGAATGTGACATTACAAATGCTTCATCGATTAGAGAGGCGGTTCAATTCGTAATTAAAGAATACGGTATAATTGATGGACTGGTTAACAATGCTTACCCACGAACAACCGACTGGGGATTGAAATTTGAGGATATCCCGGTAGAATCATGGAAACAGAATGTGGATATGCATCTAAACGGATATTTTATGTTTTGTCAGCAGGTTTTAAGTCAGATGAGTACACAAAAAAGTGGGTCTATCGTTAATATCGGATCTACATATGGTGTGGTCGGGCCGGATTTTACTGTGTATGACGGGACGAATATGACCTCACCGGCAGCATATAACGCGATAAAAGGAGGAGTCATAAATTTTACAAGGTATCTGGCTTCATATTATGGGAAAGATAATATACGTGTTAATTGCATTTCCCCCGGCGGAATATTTGATCATCAGCCAGAGCCTTTTGTCAAAAATTATGAACATAAAGTTCCACTAAAACGAATGGGGAAACCTGTAGATATTGCAGCACCAGTTTGTTTCTTATTGTCTGATGAAGCCTCTTACATTACCGGTCATAATTTGATGGTTGATGGTGGGTGGACGTGTATCTAAAAGTTAACTCAGTAAAATTCATTACCGATACGCAATCAAGATGAGAATGACAGTATGAAACATCTTTTTTATATACATAGCAATATTACTTATCTGCTTAGTAAAGCTATAATACAGTATCATGAAATAATTGATAAAGATATAGTTATAATCAAAAATCGTGGCGTTATATTGTCAATTGATGATATGAATAAATATCCGGTTTATTCGATAAGTGATTTGCCTTCGTTGGATAACCATATAAATTTCCTGAAATCATGGTCTAAATTAATTCAATATGAGGAATTTATTAGAAAGGCAGTAAATAATGAAAAATATTTTATTTATGTACCTCTGACCATGTTTAGAGAAATACAGATTTTAATAAATAATAGAAACTGTGAGGGATTTTCTATTATGGAAGAGGGTACGGATAGTTATTTGCTTCAAGACAAATTACTGGAACAACATCCAACCCGAAAGATAAAAATCACTGAAAAAATAGGGTATCTGGGGAAAGTTAAAAACAATTATTATATACAAGGTGATTATAAGAATGTGTACGGAATAAACAAGAAATCATTTCCTGATTACAAAAGAAAAATCACATTAAATAATGTGTTTGACTTTAACAGTAGTTATAGCAATCACAGTTATGATCATATACTTATTTTAGATGCTGTATCAGTTTATGGGGATATAAAATTAGAAGATCATTTATATTCAATTGAAAAGACAATGCGGTATTTGATGGATAGAAAAATTAAAAAAATATTTTATAAATACCATCCGGCACAATTTGGAACTATTGAAATAGATAGGTTTGAAAAATTATTTTTTAAAGTTAAAGACCAAATTTCATTAGTAAAAATTCCGAATGATATTATTATAGAAGAACTATTAATAAATAATAAAAAGATAACATTTTATGTTAATGTGAGCTCCCTGGGGATGTATGCTAAAGAATTTGGGCATAATGTTTATTCTTTCGCTAATTTTATAATCGAAAAATGTCCTGCTTATAAAAAAATATTTGAAATATATCCGGAATATTATATAGATAATATACAATACTTAAATATGGATGATAACATAGGGATTAATAATTCGAACTAACACTTTCCTAATGTATTTCCCCGAAATAAAATAAATATATCCTATATTATTACTCCCCTCTTTTCAATTGGATATGGTCAATTCCGTTCTATAAACCTAATTATCTGAAGTTCAAAATATGAAAGTATTAGTTTTTTTTTATAAGTGCGCATAATAATATTTATTTATATAAATATGATAAAGGATATGTATTAAAAATGAGACCGCATTATTATGATAAGGCTTTGCAAAACTGCTCTTTTGCCCAATATCTGCATTTCCGCTATTTCGAAATCCTCACATATGGCTAATATGCTGCGGTTTTGAAGTCGCTCAAGTTTTGATATTGAACAAAAACAATGGTTTTGAAAAGCCTTCTATGAGTAGGGTAAAATAGTCCCAAAAAATAACAAATACATCGAATGTATTAATAAGCGGATAGTTTTTTGAGAAATATTAAGAATGACTATTCGAAAATTATATGATAATCAGGAATATATTACGGGAATTCACTTTTCTTGGTAATAAAGTTGCTCAGCTTTTCAGAGGATATTTTTTATTTAAGTCGATCAGAAATCAGAAACAATATGATGTTCCTATAACTGTTGTTTTTCACACGGCTCATGTTATGCCAATATATAGGGATATTGAGTTGTTTTTTGGTTATCAATTGGCTCTTAAAGGTGTGAAGATTAAAATAATTTTTGATGATGGTTGCTTAAAACATTGGGATAATGCACAAATTCACGATCTAAGTAAACCACTCTCCTTATATAGACAAAAATCCCTGTTCAATTTTAAAATTGATAAAAAGGTTGCTGAGTTTATTTATCACCATAAAAATATCGAAAGAATTTATTATTCCACCATATTTAAAAATATTAAGCTAAATGAAATAGAATTAAATAATGATGATAAAAGCCAGGCCATAAATTCCGTCAATCGTTATTTCGAAGAAGGCATATTTGATCCAAAACAGAAGGAACAGAAAAAGTATTATAATCTATCTTTACAGAATTGCAAAATGTCTAAAGCCGTAGGTCAATACATCGTAAATGAGTTGAAACCAGATATATTTATTTCATCTCACGGTACATATTCAACGTGGGGACCTTGTTACAACTATGTAAAAAAACACAATATTCCTTCCGTAATCTACGAGTCCCATATATACAGGAAACAGAAGATGTTCATTATTGACGCTATTCATCAATTAGTGTACAAAGACACAGATTGGAATCGTTTTAAAAACAATCAGATCACACAAGAGGGTAAATTACTAGTCGATCAATATTTTCACAGAAGGATATCACACACAACATTTGATACAAGTATTTATTTTAACCATACAGGGCCAATAAATGATGATTTACAATTAAATAAGAGGAAAACAGATGGTATGGTTTTTGGTATGTTCCCTAATGTTGTATGGGATGGTGACATTGTGGAACGGAATAGTATTTTTAATGGATTAATTGAATGGATTGAATATACCATTAAAGTGCTTATCGGTACTAAACACGACTTAATAATTCGTTTCCACCCGTCGGAAGCGACAATGTTTAAAGGTACAAATAGGTTGATGGATATTTTGTTAAAGAGGAATCCTGAAATCATGGATTATGCAAATATTACATTAATACCTTCAGAAGAAAACATAGACAGTTATGCCTTAATAAAAAATCATATAGATATAGGGTTGGTATACAGTGGTATTTTAGCACTGGAAATGACTTATTTGAGTATTCCTGTCATCTCATGCTCACATAACTTTTATAGTGAAACGGGTATCGCATACGAACCTAAAAGTCAGAATGAATATAAGAGGATGTTGCTTGGCACAAGTTCTCTAAGAGAAGATTTCAATAATAATATCGGCTTTATACGAGATAATTTATATCGGTATGCTTATTGGTATTTTATTAAGTCAGCCTATGATGTTCCGATTTTAAATCCTCAAAAAGTTTTTAGGGTAGACTACAGGCAATTGACAAAGAATGATATAGATCCAACAAAGAATAAAGCGTTAGAAAGGACGATAGAAAAACTTTTGTCATACGGAAATCGAATATACAACTAAAAATATCAATGACTAGTTAATGAATACTAATATTATTTACACACTTGTAATGCTATTTTATATTAGTTGATGGGTATTTATTAATGGATTGATTTTTAAGTGATTATATCTCTTATAAAGCCATAGGGATTTTACTGATATTCATACTAAATAATTAAGAGAGCTTTGTTATATGGAGAATAATAGGATTCCATTATTTAGCATAATAATTCCAACCTATAACCGTGCAGAGTTCATCACTCATGCGATTCAAAGCATCATTGAACAATTGGTCAATGATTGGGAAGTTATAGTTGTCGATGATGGATCGACAGACAACACCCGTGACAAGGTATTATCGTTTGATGATGAACGTATTAAATATGTCTATCAAAATAATCAGGAACGCAGTGTTGCCAGAAATCGTGGAATAAAAGAAGCGAATGGGGAATATATCTGTTTTCTTGACAGCGATGATTGGTATCTTCCGAATCACCTTGTCGAATTACGAAAAAATATTATTAAGAATTCCTATCCGATAGCATTCTTTTATACCGGGCAATATTTTTATGCAGACGGCAAATATCGGAGAAAACATCTACAGGAGAAAATCAAAATGAATCCTGTTGAGCATGTCCTTTTTTATACAATTTATCCTACTTCGGTATGTATTCATAAAAATATATTCAAAAAGTTTTCATTTGAAACATATTTGATACCAGCAGAAGACCGGGGGTTATGGATTCAAATAGCGACAACCTATCCTCCTATACAAATTGATAAATATACATGTGTGGTAAATTTACATGAAGAATCAACAACACGTTTATATACAAATAAAATAACATTAAAGAATTATGATGACGAATTAAATAAATTAAAAAAAGTATTTAATTACGACATAGTTAAAGATTATGTCACAAATGAGATGATCAAAAAATATAAGGGTAAGTACTTCTTTTATTATATGCATGATAGTTTTCATAAACGGCAACCTGGTTATATAATATATTTTTTTATAAAACATATTATCAGTTATCCTAAAAATATCTTTCGTTTGAAAACATATATGACTGTCTACAATATGATGAAAAATTATAGTCGAGACTAGTAAGCTGGCGGTTCTATTTAACGAAAAAGAGCACAAAATAGGGCTAAATCTGACGAAATTGCAGTATATTTATTTAAGGCCGACAGATTCTTAGGAAGTTATAATTATTTCTTCAAATAGATTATAAATATCTGAAATTAAAATAATTAGGTATTTGATATGGTATGTTTCGGATAGTTAGCCAGAGAGATGCATTAAGGGAGGGGAATATGCATATTTTAATTATACCATCCTGGTATAAAACTGAAGAAAATCCGGTTAAAGGGTCATTTTTTGAAGAACAAGCAAGGGCTTTAAATAAAAGAGGTCATAAAGTGGGAGTGCTAAACATCCAGTATATTCCTTTCAGTTCACAAAGAAAAAGGATATTCCGTCAATATGATGACGAAGGCATACCAACTATACAAAAAACTGTTAAGGGAATAATACCGCGTAATATACCATTCAATTTTTGGTATATAGCTTTTAAGGGATATAAGTTATTTAATGAATATGTTAAATGGAACGGTATCCCTGATGTAATACATGCTCACGCAACATATTATGGCGGGATTGTGGCAAGATATATTAGTAAGAAATCAGGAATTCCTTATATAATAACAGAACATTATTCGCCGCTAATTACGGGCAACATTACGGATAAGAATAAAATAGATGCTGCAATTAAAGTATATAAACAAGCCTCCAAATCGATAATTGTAAGTAATACGTTCCAGAAAGATCTGACAGAAAAATTAAATTTATCTAAAGACCATTTCATTGTTATTCCAAATTTGATAGCTCCTTTATTTGGTAAAAATACCAAAGAGAATGAAATAGAAGTTGGAAAGCCAATCATCTTTTTTACCAACTCTTTTCTGACTGAAATCAAGAATCATAAACTTATGTTAGATTCATATAAAATTTTCAGGAATAATTATGAGAAAACTGAGCTTGTGATAGGTGGCGATGGGATGTTAGCAAATGAACTAAAAGATTATGTAAAAAAAATAAAATTAAGCGATTATGTAAGGTTTAGAGGTTTATTGTCACGAGATGAGGTTAAGAAGCAATTAGATGAGTGCCATATTTTTTTGTCATCAAGTAAATATGAAACATTTGGTGTGGCAATGATTGAAGCACTCGCAGCCGGACGACCAGTCATAACTACAGATTCGGGTGGGCCACGTGACTATATAGATTCTACTAATGGAGTTTTAGTGAGATCATGGGATCCGAATGATTATGCAGAGTCAATGAAGGATATGGTCAAGAATTACAACAGTTATGATCAAAGAATGATCTCTGGAAATTGTCTCTCAAAATATTCAGAGAAGTCTGTAATAACTCAGCTAGTTAATGTATACAAGGAAGTATTAGAGAGTAAGTCAAAAACAAAAGAGAGAAATAATAATTCTATAACTAATGACTCATATTTAACAAGGGAGAAGAAATTGGGTCATATTTAATAACCAGTGATTAAATATGAAAAAATTGTTAATTACAGTTGGTACGAGACCTAACTTTATAAAAATTACTCAATTCAAAAGAGTGGCGGGGAAAAAATATCCGGGGACTTTTGATATTAAAGTATTACATACAGGTCAACATTATGATAATAATATGGCAAACGTATTTTTTGAACAATTTGAACTGTTCCCCGATTACTTCCTAAATATCCGTCCGGCCAGTCCCAACACACAAATGGCAGAAGTAATGTTGGGGCTCGAAAAAGTAATGAATAATTTCGATCCTGATTTATTAATCGTTGTAGGGGATGTAAATTCTACATTTGCTGCTGCTCTTACTGCTAATAAAATGAATATCAAAATAGCTCATATTGAAAGTGGTCTTCGTAGTTTTGATCGGGGTATGCCGGAAGAAATAAACAGGATATTAACAGATGAATTAGCCGATTATCTATTTATCACTGAAAAAAGTGGGATAGACAATTTATTAAGAGAAGGAAAAAGAGAGTCTCAATTATCATTCGTTGGAAATACGATGATTGATACTATGATCGCTTTTAGTGATAAAATCGATGCATCTTGTGTGATGGAGAATATGGCCCTGGATAAAGGTAAGTATGTATTGATGACAATGCACCGTCCCGCGACCGTGGATCATATAAAGGGACTAAAAAAATTAACGGATTTGATTAATCACATATCGAATCAATATAAGATAGTATTTCCTATTCATCCCAGAACGGTAAATAAATTAAAACAGTATAGCCTATATGAAGAATTTCAAAATATAAAAGGACTGATATTAACCGATCCCATGGATTATTTCTCATTTCAAAAACTTATTGCTAATTGTAGATTAATCCTGACAGATAGTGGAGGTATACAAGAAGAATCAACTTTTCGTCAGGTACCATGTCTAACATTGCGACCTAATACAGAACGACCTTCAACAATAGAATTAGGAACGAATATATTAGTTCCCTTTTCTAACACTGAAATAAAGAGACACATAATAAATATAGATAAAGGAGTATTTAAAAATGGAAATATTCCTCCAAAATGGGATGGTAAATCCACAGAGCGAATTTTAAAAATATTAGCTCATGAGAAATAAGCGGTTATACATTACATTGGGTGATGAACCAACAGGAGTTTATCAAAGTCAGGTTACCGATGTCTGTCTATTTTTGAATAGTAAATTTAAGGCCGATATAGGATTGCTGTCATTGATATCAATTAGAAAGTTTTTTAAAAATAGAAAGAAAATAAAGAAGTGGTTTCCCAATGCTGTTGTTATACCAATGGTGCCAAAGAAAAAAAATTGGCGCTTAAATTTATTATCAATTTATATCATTTTAAAATTAAAAAATCCGGTAACCGTTATTTGCAGAAATCCACTTGCTACGAACCTGGCGATCAGGTTAAGAGATTTTAGGGTAATAAAGTATGTTATATATGATGGAAGAGGGGCTATAGCCGCAGAATGGTTAGAATATAATGAAGATCAGAGTCCGGAATTATTAAATGAAATTTCAGGACTGGAACAGAATGCCGTATTAAAATCAGATTATATGATTGCTATTTCTAACAAACTAGTCGAATATTGGGTTTCAAGATATGACTATAATAAAAAACGTCATGTTATAATACCATGTACATTGTCAATATCCAACAATGGATGGTATGAAGCTACAAGGAATAATGCGTTAAAAAAGAAGCTAAATATAGCTAATAATGATATAGTGTTTGTATATGCCGGATCAACAGCCGGATGGCAATCATTTGAATTAATGAAAATGTTTTTAATTCATTTGCTTAACGGGAAACCAAATTATAAGGTATTATTTTTATCAAAAGAAGATGACAATAATCAAAGTTTAATGAAATTATATCCTCATCAAATATTGAGAAGATGGGTTAAGCCTGAAGAAGTTCATGATTTTCTTTCTCTTTGTGACTATGGTTTATTAATAAGGGAAAAAACTGTCACTAATAACGTCGCATCACCCACAAAATTTGCAGAATATTTAAAAGCCGGTTTATCAATAATTATATCATCTGATCTTGGTGATTATAGCGAATTTGTCAATAATAACAATTGTGGAATAATAATTAATAATATAACAGAACAGTTGTCAATTACGAAACCATCAAATGATATTAAGGATAAAAATAGACGATTGGCACAGAGGTATTTTTCAAAGTATTCAAAATTAATAATAGATAGATATAGGTATATAATATATTTATGAAATATGTAAAAAATATTACGAATATAATTTACAATATAATAAAAAAAGGAATGTAATATTACGATAAATATTATTACTATAATTGAAAAATATATTATAAGTAAAATATATCAGAGTATATGTTTAAAAATTCTAACTTTAAATTTATAACGATATTTAACAAATTAATACCATAGTATACTCAATAAAGAGTGACATATATCATTAAGAGTAAGAATTGATCTGAAAAATGATCTATGTGTTCTGAAAAAATAGAATCACAATATGTGAGGGTTAGAATACAGTATTATAAAGGGGAATGTGGTAATTTAAAATGAGGGGTAGATGAAAGTAGCGCTTCTAACGGATGGGATTTATCCTTTTGTTTTAGGAGGTATGCAAAAGCATTCCTACTATCTGGTTAAATATTTGGGATTAAATTCAGTCCATGCAGATGTCTATCATTCTCATAAATGGGGCGAGGGTAAACAAAAAAAATTAGAAGAAGAGTTCTATAAGGAAATAGATTATAATTATATACACCTGCATTTTATAGAATACCCCAAACGTTATAATTATCCTGGACATTATTTAGTTGAAAGGTATCAATATTCAAAAAGAATATTTAAAGAATTAACTAAAATAACAAATTATGATTTCATATATATACAGGGTTTTTCGGGCTGGTACACACTTAAAAACAAATCATTTTTCAAAGTTCCACTAAGTTTAAATTTTCATGGGTATGAAATGTTTCAGAAAGCGCCTGACACATTAACCTGGCTCAAAATGCAAATGTTTAAATTACCCGTTAAAGTTAATCTTGATAGAGCCGATATAGTGTATTCATTTGGTGGGGTAATATCATCAATTCTAAAAAATAGTCTAAAAATACCACCAGCCAAAATTGAAGAACTTCCTAATGGAATAGAAAGGTCGTGGATTAATAATGAAATAAAAGCAGATGAGAGCGTATTGAAAATTGTTTTTATAGGTAGGTATGAACGAAGAAAGGGTATTGAGGAGTTAACTTCAGTTTTAAAAGCATTAGATGTATCTGATAGGATAGAATACCATTTAATAGGACCTATACCTGATCAAAAGAAGATACATAGACCTGATGTTATTTATTATGGACTGATAAGTAAACAGGAAAATATTAAAAACATACTAAAATCATGCGATGTGTTAGTATGTCCAAGTTATGCAGAAGGTATGCCAACAGTCATCCTGGAAGCTATGGCGTCAGGGCTCGCTATAATAGCTACGGATGTAGGCGCAGTAAACCAACTCGTTTCCAGTTCGAATGGTTGGTTGATTAAGGGCGATGTTAAAAACGGATTATTAAAGACTATTAACAAAGTCGCTAATATTAATAATTATACCTTAAATGAAATGAAGCACCAATCTATAAAGATGGTTGAAAATGGTTTCCTTTGGGATCAAATCATTGATCAATTAGTGGCTATTATAAACACGAAATCAAAGAATGAGGAGAGATTTGTTTCAAATAATTAAACATAACAGTTTTTTTTATTTGGTTTTCTTACCGATTTTAGTTGTCAGTTCGATAATATTTCCACCTTCTTCAATTGCTGTATTAGTAATAGGGAATTTTTATTTCCTTCAAAAAGATAGATATGAATTTGTAATTATAACATTCATATTGGTAATTGCACTGGGGGATAATCTTTGGCCACAATTCGAGTATTATGGAATATTGAGAATAATTGATTTGATACTGATAAGCTTTTTCAGTCTTATAATTGTTTTTCGATATGATAAAGGTCTTGATAAAAGAATCTTGATATTCCTTCCGTTTTTCTTAGTAAGTTTGTTTTCGTCATATGTATTTAGTCCGGCTTTTACATCCAGCGTTGCCAGAGCTATATCCTATTTTCTACTTGTTTTCTCTATTTTTACCTATTTCAGGTATGTTTTCGATGAAAGAGGGCAAATTCTATATGAAAACGTAGTTATAATTATCTCGTTAATATTTATGATATCGTTGTTGGGAATAGTATCTCCTTATCATGATTTGTTTTTCCTCAATAACCGCTTGAGGGGGCTGCTCGGTAATCCCAATTCAATGGCTTTATTCAGTATTTTTAGTTATCCAATTATTGATACATTTCATTATTCAAATTCCGAAATTACTGAAAAACAGATCGGATGGATTAAAATAATTATAGTAGGTAGTGTAATTCTTACAGGTTCGCGTAACGGTCTGGTATCAATTTTTATCTACTATTTATTAAAAAACTATTACACGAGAGGTGTTACCGGCAAGGTTTATTCTCTACTTGCTGGGGTTATTATCATTATAATATTATTTAATTTAGATGTTATAATGCAGTACACCCCATTAAGAGAATATTTTAGGGCTAAGTCATTAGACACTGCCAGTGGTAGAACTATCGTCTGGAATGTCGCTATAGATCAAATAAAGGAAAATCCATGGTTGGGTAGAGGTGATTATTTTTATCAGATTTTTTTCCAAAACTTTAAATCGGTACATAATTTAATAGGCCGATATTGGAATTCTGTATGGAACTCATACCTGGCATTTTTGATGGATACAGGGATTATTGGTTTGATAGCCTATTTCTTTTTTCTGGCCGGATTAACGAAGATCACCAATAATATTAGAGTCGTTATACCATTTCTGGCTGTTGCTTTGTTCTCGGCAATTTTTGAGAGCTGGATGGTTTCCTCGTTAAATGCTTTCACTTCACTATTTCTATTTTATTTCATCATCGTATATAATGAAAATACGGAGAAGGCTATATGAAGATTCTCATGTTATATACTCGTTTAGCAGGATATTGGATGAGTTGTATTAAGGAATATTTGTCAATGTATGGAGGGCAATTTATTATTGTGAGGGATAGAGTTAGCCATAATGCCCCTTTTCAATTTCATGGAAGTGACAATTTATATCTTTATGATCATGACAATTTTTCAAAAAAGAGTTTATTAGATTTTTGTATCTCTGAAAATCCGGATATCGTTTATGTAGCCGGGTGGACACACAACGACTATTTGAGTGTAGCCAGGTATTTTTTTAAAAAAGATATCCCTGTAATATGCGGGCTCGATAATCCTTGGGAAAATACGTTACGTCAAAGATATGGTACTGTTTATTCTAATTATTTTTTAAAAAAATGTTTTACTCATATATGGATACCAGGTGACCCACAATATAAATTTGCACGCAGATTAGGGTTTTCATCTGATCAGATCTTAATGGGCTTATATTCAGCGGATTATAATTTATTTTATAATGAATACCTTAAAAACGGGATATCAAAATCACGAAAATTCCCTCATAGATTTATTTACGTTGGTAGGTATTTTGATTTCAAGGGGATTAGGGACCTATGGAAAGCTTTTCTGGAATTTCAAAATGAAACTGATAGTGATTGGGAATTATGGTCTATAGGTACCGGAGATTTATTCGATAAAAGATTGAAACATCCCAAGGTTAGGCACATTGGTTTTGTACAGCCATCTGAACTCCCAAAGTATTTATCGGATACGGGTGTATTTATATTACCTTCACATCGTGAACACTGGGGGGTTGTTGTTCATGAATTTGCTGCAGCCGGTTTCCCCTTAATATGCAGTGATAATGTGATGGCAGCTACAAAATTCCTTGAAGATGGTAGAAATGGATTTATTCATAAGGCTAAGGATGCATCATCTTTAAAAGATGCAATGATTAGAATATCAAATATGGAAGATGTTCAATTAGTAAACATGGGTGAACTTAGTGTTGCAAAGGCCGGAGATTTGACACCAGAAAGTTGGGCTATGACATTGAGAAAATTGTATGTAAAAGCATGACATTATAGTAATATAGGGGAGGGATATGTCTCGTATTTTGGTTACAGGTGGTGCCGGATTTATTGCTAGTGAACTTGCTGGAAGATTAGCTAATAATCCAGATAATAAAATTGTTATTGTAGATAACCTGGTAACAGGTTTTCAAAGTAATATCCCTGAAAGTCCATATAAAAATATTCATTTTATCAGGGCAGACGTTAATATTTTTGATGACATTTCAAGTGTGTTTTATAACTATGGTTTCGATTATGTCTTTCATTACGCTGCTATTGTAGGTGTTCAACGAACTTTGAATCAACCACTTAAAGTTTTAAATGATATAAATGGAATTAAAAATATTCTAAACTTGTCGAAGAATACAAAAGTTAAAAGAATTTTCTTTGCTTCTTCGTCAGAAGTTTATGGAGAACCGGTGAATATTCCTCATAAGGAGGATAAAATACCATTAAATTCAAGGTTGCCTTACGCAATTGTGAAGACACTGGGTGAGGCTTTTTTAAAAAGTTATCAAAAAGAATTTGGATTGGATTACACTATTTTTCGATTATTTAATACTTATGGTACAAGGCAAACTTCAGATTTTGTTATTCCAAAATTTATCAATTTAGCTTTGAGGAATGAGGATATTACTATTTATGGTGATGGAACACAGACTCGAACATTTTGTTATATAGAAGATAATATTGAATCTACTATAAATGCATTTTATAAACATGAATATATTAATGAAGTCATAAATATCGGTTCTGATAAGGAAATTCAAATTATAGAATTGGCCAATTTGATAAAAGAGGTTACGAATTCAAAGTCAAATATTGTGCACTTACCGCCTTTGAAAGAAGGTGAAATGAATAGACGTAGTCCGGATATTTCAAAAATGAAAAATTTATTGAACAGAGATTTGACTTGGCTACCTGAAGGTTTAAAATATGTTATCAAAGTACCTCAGAAACTTAATAATTAGTTATATATCTATTATGTCATAACTGATTATTATCATCATAATATCATGAATAATATTATATATAATTTAGTGTAATAATATATATGCAATGTATATTTATTTCCTAAAGGGTGTACAATAAATATTTAGTGTAATTAGTAAATATTCTCATTTATTTGTTAGAAACATATCTAAATTGGCATTTATTCCATAGATAGAATCGGATCATTTAATTATTCTAACCTGCTGAAAACCAATACTATTTATTAGATATCTTGTTATTAGTATAACTGTGATTCGAAATGGCCAGTGAGGTAAGGTTTGGGTATAAAATTAAATAATGATATATAAGAAGGCATTGGAAAACCAGGGACTATGTTCAAATTCAAAGCTTGAGCGACCTCGAAACCATTGCATATTAGCCATATGTGAGGAATTCGGAATCACGAAAATACAGATATTGGGCAAAAAGAACAGTTTGGCAAAGCCTTCTATAAATGGGGTAATGTTTTATATACCGATATCTATGAATTCAATAGAAGTAGACTTAGGGTAATTATATTATGTCAGATATTGTAATTGAGACTTTTATTTAAGAATTGTTAGTGATTTATGAGATAAGAGGATAATTAATAATTCAATATGCTAATTACAAGTAATAAAGAACATAATAGAGATTAAAGAAAACTTATTTAATTAGGTCTTCAACATAGGGAGTGAGGTAATTATGGAAAGTCCAGCAATTTTTTATGTGCCGCATCAAGATGATGAAATACTGCAAATGGGTGTAGCAATCATGAATCATGTTTATCACAGTCAGGAAGTACATCTGGTTTTATGTACAAATGGTAATGCACTGAATTCATATGCAAAAAGAGTGTTAAATGGTATTAGTATCTGTGGCTGGCATAAAACCAAACATAAATTTCATCTTACTGACGAAGAATATATTAGAGCCAGGAATCATGAATTTGTTTGGTCATCTATGTGTATGAAAGTAAAACCTGAAAATATACATTTTAGGCAATATATTGACGGCGCCCTAAGTGTGGATAATGCCAAATATATAATTGCAGAATTTGAGAAAACCTATCCTGGAGCCCGCCATAAGACAATGTCATATACAGATCCTCATAGAGACCATGCTGCCTTGGGTGAGGCATTATATCAGCTTTATGCTGAAAAATATGTTAATGATGTCCGTTTTTATATTGATACCATGCAGATGGACAAAATCGATGGTTATTATGAACCTGTTAAGAAAGAATTTATGCCGTATTTAAGAAGATCAAACAATGTGTATAAAAGTTTTGTACCGAATAACAATTTATATGCTATTGGTTATCATTCTGTACCGGAGTGGTTTAAAAAACAATTCAAGAGGCCTCGTAGTAAGTATCATAAACCTGAAGATTATAAATAACCCATGCAAATGAATACCCTCCTTTTTACAAAGAGCATCTAATATTTAAGACTTCTTAAGATTAGAATAAAGTAATATAAGATATTGATAATGAAAAACTTATAAATATTTAATTAACCTCTTGACTGATTTTTTAAGTAACTTTCTTTTAGGTAAATAACTATTACAGGTACATGTGAGAGGGATATGATAATGATAAAGATCACTTTGCATAATGATCGAGAGAGGTTATGAATATGTGGGTAATTGATCCGATAATAATAGGTGCTGCTATCATTACATCATTGACAATCAGCTACATTTCTATGCCGGTCATTATAAAAGTAGATAACATGAAACGGTTTATGGATGAACCTGATCATGATCGTAAGTTACATGAAAAAATCATACCTACTTTAGGCGGTCTTGGTATTTTTGCCTCATTTTTGATTGCATATTCCATATGGGGCGATGCTAATAATCTTCAATCATATCCTTTTTTTGTAGCATCCCTTGTAATGTTGTTTATTATTGGATTAAAGGATGATATTCTAATGCTTTCACCTGTCAAGAAATTAATGGTTCAAATCTTGTCTGCTGCCATTGTCGTATGGGGTGGAAATATGCAACTGACGGATTTTAGCGGTATTCTGGGAATTCATGAAATTCCATTACTCATCGGTCAAATATTTTCAGTTTTAATTATAGTAACGATCATCAACGCCTTTAATTTAATAGATGGTATAGATGGATTGGCTGGAGGGATAGGTATAATAAGCTCCGGATTCTTTGGCATATGGTTTTGGAGTAATAATTATATACATTTTGCTGTTCTCGCTTTTGTATTAACCGGAGCACTGGTCGGGTTTCTGATTTTTAATTTTTCACCGGCGAAAATATTTATGGGTGACACGGGATCCATGATCGTCGGATTTATTATTGCCTATATGACCCTGCACTTTTTGAATTTAAATAAACCAATAAATAACAGCTATAGCATGGTATCGGCTCCAGTTATTGCCATCGCCGTATTGATCATTCCTTTGTTTGATACATTCCGTATCTTTTTTTGGAGAATTATAAAAGGGAAATCGCCTTTTATAGCTGATAATAACCATATTCATCATATCATGCTGCGTAGTGGTTATACACATGCAAGTGCATCCATCACGCTTTGGTCATTAAATATTTTGATAATTAGTATCACATTATATTTAAGAGGGATGGATGTAAATATATTATTTATGGTTAATATTTTAATGGCTTTATTAATAATTCCAACACTACGTGTATGTGGAAAATTATACAGGTTTACCTTGATTAATCATTTCCCCGTTAATGATCAGGAAAGAATAGATAGTGGACCGGGTTATGATACTTCAGAAAATCTGAAAGAAATAAATGGTCATGGAATAAAGAATGGCAAGATACCGGAGTTAAAAGACAGTTAATGATAATTCCTTATTGCATATTTATCTTATCATCCATGTCACCATCTCGATATGTGAATTTTATCGATTCTCTAAAGGGTATTTCTCGAATTGTTGAGAGTACTTGACGTTTTAGGCGGGGATTTCTATAAAGATCTGTGTATATAATAAACCATTTATACTTACCATATTCACATTGAAAACGAATTTTTGATGATTTACTTTTTACCCCATTGAAGGAAAATGTCTTATCCAGAAGAGGCAAATCATCGGGATGGCATACCTGAGTTAAATTTTTTCCGATTAACTGCCCCTGAGAATAACCCAGGATATTTTTGACTGTAGGGGATACATATGAAAACCGGCCATATATATCATGGATACTTATCAACTCATTTGTATGTTGAATATAAATTCGGTAATAATTCATAAATGTTTGAAAACGTTTATGATAGAAACTCAACTGTTCCTGCTTTTCTTCTAACCTTCTTTTGAGTACACCTATTTCTTTTATTAAATCTGAAGAATGATTTTGTTCATTGGTCAATTCGTATTCAAGTTTCGTTCGATAACCATGGAATATGTGAAGAATAAAAACAAATGTGATTGTTGAAGAAGTCAGGACGGCAAATTTTATAAATAAAAAAATATCAAAAGTCGGATTAATAAATTTCCAATATATTAGTGCGGAAAACATCGTAATTGACAGAATATATAAAAGCTTATTGATTCTGTTTAAAAACCGGGAAATGATATTTTCGGAATCAGTCTTGAGATATTTTGTGAAGGTAGATAACAAGCTGCTATTATTCATTAGGTCCCCAATAATTCATTATGCCAATCTACAGATCATTAAAACATATAATTAATAGATATAATAAATAATAATAAGTAAAAATATAATAATACAATTATAATAAACAGTAAGATACACGATTATAAAATTAATTAACAAATAAAAAAATTATTTAAAGAGGCCTGTCTTCTAAAAGAATAATCGTAAGTGATAAAATAATAAATATTTATACTGCATAAATAAGTAGAAATACTTATAATATAAAAATATATATTAAGTATAATTACTTGTGTAGTATTTATATATAGTATATATTACCCACGTAAAAATACTACTATATGGCTATTGAGATAATGTAATATCAAGACGTATAGATAGTTAAATGTTAAGAATGTGTCGAGTAGACGGTGTTGGACAAAATTATCAGTAATGAGTGTAAGAGTTAAGTAAATGCATTAATTACAACGTTGTAATAGTAATTATACCTCTTCTTGAACTCAAAATATTTTACAGGCTTATTAAAATTTTGTAACAAAAACATACCGACATACTCTTAACTAATGAAGTCGATAAAAACACGGACATTTTCAGACATGTTTGTGTATAAAAATAAAACCTGGTGTAAAAAACACCATTTTAAAATTGAATTTTTCTTAAACAAATAAGTAATAAAACTCGGAGGTATATCCATGGGTCAACAGCAGCTATTACTCGTAATACTCGTAACCATTATAGTTGGTGTGGCTACAGTCGTAGCATTAAACGTATTTGGTAACAGTGCTAAGAATTCTAATATTGATGCCGTAAGGCAAGATATGTTGCAAGTAGCCACGTCAGCACAGGGTTGGTATATTAAACCTTCCATGATGGGTGGTGGTAATAATTCTTTCACAGGAATGAAGTTTACAGATATTACATTTCCGGCTAAGGCACTTTCATCTGATAGCTTGAAAGCCAGAAACTTGAATGGAACGTATATCATATCCAATGAAACATCAGCAGGATTTACGATCCAAGCTTATCCATCACAACAGGTTGGTTATGATACAACGTTATCATCAGCACCTACCTCAGCTTATATGGAAGCAAATGTAACAACAAGTGATGTTAAGTGGGTTTCTGGTCATAAAAATCCATCTTGATAAATTATTTGTAGGTTAATAAATGACAAGGGAGTAGATCTCCCTTGTCATTTATTAACCTGTTAAATATAGCTGTATTTCTTTTCTGATTTTTCCTAACCCCATTATAAAATCATAGACTAGAAAACTATGCCTCAATTCCGTTTACGTGGTGTCAGTCCTCAAGGCAAAATAATTCAGAGTGAATTTGAA
>Ga0102944_1000550_pt1 | contig 28449 bp, 25 predicted proteins | sample SalPonD_shore_MG_FD_78172 | JGI IMG/M metagenome (GOLD analysis project Ga0102944, IMG submission 78172) | Salt pond soil microbial communities from South San Francisco under conditions of wetland restoration - Salt Pond MetaG... | ecosystem: Environmental > Aquatic > Marine > Intertidal zone >...
CGCCTTTTTAAATTAAACAATCTATTAAAATTATTTTTTAATAATTAATAATACTATTTAAAATAGTGTTTAGTTTATTGAAAGTTATTAGTTAACCTTATATAAGCTTTTATTTAATTCCCGCAGATATTTCTTATCCATCTTAAGTATCTCACGATCGTAAGTTAGTATGCCATTTACCTCTCCCTCTACATCAGTAATTTGTGTATAAATAGCAGCGCTTAATCCTTGTACGATCAATGGCTTAAGTTTATCTATTAATTTTTTATATCTTTTCATTAATTTATTACGATCGCGCAATTTCCTATACACAAATTTATTTTTAATATCCCACATATGATTTTCAATCTCCAAACCTAGACCTCCAAATTCACCCAGCACTGCAGCACGAAAACCAATTTTTTCAATTGGAGGCATTATGGGATTTGGATAACTGTGTTGATCGAGAATATCACCTATGCCGAAATCAAACCAGCCACTTGCTGCATCCACAAGTCTTGAAGAATCTAAGTTTTTTATTAGATTTACTACATTTTCTGTATCAAATTGACCCCATCCTTCATTAAAAGGAACCCAAGTAATAATGGATGGAAAATTAAAGAGATTCTTTATCATAGATTTAAGCTCGTTATAATAATATTCTTTACTTTTTTCTCCTCGGGATTCTTTAAAATTATTAATATTCGGAGGTAGATCGCTTATATAATTAACCCCACCACTTGGCATGTCCTGCCAGACTAACATTCCAATCTTATCACAATGAAAATACCAGCGGGCAGGTTCAATTTTAACATGCTTTCGAATCATATTAAATCCGAGTTCTTTAGTAATTTCAATATCATAGCGTAGAGCTTCATCGGTGGGAGCAGTATAAAGTCCATCAGGCCAGTATCCTTGATCTAATGTACCATATTGAAATATTTTTTCATTGTTGAGCTCAATAGTTTTAATCCCATTTACTTCCTTTCCAAGGCTTATTTTTCTCATCCCAAAATAGGATTCAATCTTATCTAAAATTTCATTATTTTTTACGATTAATACTTTAAGATCATATAGAAATGGATTTTCGGGGCTCCATAATTTTGGAGAAGGAATCTTCAAAATTATGTCTTTATCATTACTCGAAATCGAAGCAACTAATTTATCATCTTCTTTTATTTCAGTTTTTATTTTATACTTTTCTAATTGATTTTTAATTGAAATCGATAAATTTATTGTTTCCTCGTCAATATTAGGTTTCAATTTGATACTTTCAATATAAGTGTTGGAAACTGGTTCAAGCCAAACCGTCTGCCAAATACCTGAAACTGCAGTATACCAAATAATTTTAGGTCTTAATGATTGTTTACCACGTTCTTGCTCTCCCCCGTCCGTAGGATCCCAGACTTCTACTACTAATTCATTATCTTGTTCATAATCAATATATTTAGAGATTTCAAAAGAAAATGGTGTATAGCCTCCATTATGAACGCCAATTTTTTTCTTATTTATCCATACGGTCGCTTCCCAATCGATGCCTCCAAAATGTAGAAATAGAAATTTATTATCCCAATCTTTAGGCACACGAAAAATTCGTCTATACCATATTTTATATTTCGGTTTTAATTTCTTTTTTACTCCTGACAAAGCAGATTCGATGGGAAATGGCACAAGAATTTTACCATCATAATTTTTAATATTACTTTCCTCTTTTGGGCATATAGCATAATCCCATAAACCGTTCAAATTTAGCCATTTATCACGTTTCAATTGAGGTCTGGGATATTCGGGAAGTGGATTTTTGGGGTCAATATCATTACTCCAGCAAGTCATTATCTGTCCCTTGATGGGTTCCCATTCAGAAGTTATGCTTAAATTTATATTTTTTTTATCATTCATGTCTAATATTCGTCATTATAAATGTATTATAGCTATTTTCTTAAATTATAATAATTACTTTTTTCTATTTAATAGGAATTAAAGGTTTTTTTTTAAACCTTTCTATATATGAAAAATTGTGATTTCAAAGATTAATTGATTTTATATTTTATTTGAAAATTATTTATAATTGGTGGATATATAAAATAATCATAATAAACTAGGTGATTAAATTGGTTGAACCAGAAGAATTTTTAAAAATAATAAAAGAGAGGAGAACTATCCGATGTTTCAGAGACGAGATAATCTCAGATAAAGAGCTCAATATGATATTAAAGGCAGGGCAATGGGCGCCTTCTGCGTCAAATAGGCAAGCTTGGAAATTCATAATAATAAAAAATAAAGAAATCATTAACAAATTAGCGAAAGTTGCAATTTATGGTAAATTTGTTAGAGAGGCTCCGGTTGTTGTTGCAATTGTTGGATTAGTTCATGATAATCCAAATTGGTATATTCAAGACACAAGTTTAGCTTCAATGAATATGATGTTGATGGCATGGGTATTAAACATTGGAACCTGTTGGATTGGAAGCATGGACAGAGAAAAAGCAAAAGAAATAATTGGAATTGATAAGGATGATTTTCTTTTAACAATCCTTCCCTTTGGCTATTTAAGGAAAAAAGTTCCAAATCCACCACCACGTAAAGATCTTGATGAAATTACAGAAGTAATAGAATAACTGTAAGTATTTTTATATTTTTTTAATTTCTTTTTAAAGTAAGTTCTTCTAATGCTTCTGGTGCTTTAGTTAATTTTATATATTCATCTTCAGTTATTAATACCGTATCAGAATGTCGAAATCCTCCGATTCCTGGAATATATATTCCTGGTTCAATGCTCACCACCATATTTGGTTCCAATATTCTATCATATCCTTCTGCAAGATATGGGGCTTCATGGGAAGTCACTCCAAATCCATGACCAGTTCTATGGAGAATATAATCACCGTATCCATTTTTATTAAGCAAACTTTTCACTTTTTTATCTATCTCACTCATCATCATACCCGATTTTAATAACTCATATGCTAAGTTCCGAGCATTCATTATTATTTCAAATGGTTTTCTCGCTTTATCTGGAACAGAATTTAAAAAGAAGGTCCGTTCTACCTCTGCACCATATCCATCTACTCTCGCCTGCACAATCGACACATGAGGTCCACCTTCTTCCATTTTAGCAAAGATATTTGGAACTAAATGAGGTTCATGAGAGATACTGGGTGGCCATACCGCTGCTGTGGTTTCAGTAGCCTTAAAATTAGCATTAGGAATATCCATTATAATTTTAGAGGTCATAGCAGAGGTTGCTTCTTGATAAAGGGCAAATTCTGCGGCATCGGGTTTACATAGTTGCAATATTTTTTTGTGTCCACGACTCACAATTTTGCTTGCATGGACTAACCTCCCAATTTCATACTCACTTTTAATAAGTCTCACTTCCTCAAGTATCTCTGACACTATTTTTTTCCCAGGTGTTTTTTGAAATATTTCCATAGGCATACTAGGTTCAATTCCAATTTTTGCATTATTAGCAAGGATTTTTTGATACTTATGATACCAATTTTTACCTTCTGGAGCAGGGAATTCATTATATTCAATTAATTCCAATTCGGCGACTGCTCGGTCTCTAATATGAGCTGCTTCAAGCAAAGGCGCCACCATTTTTAGCAATCTTTCATTATCAATAATTAAGATAAAAGGGCGTTCATGAACATAAAAGGCAAAATTTGTCAAGTAATATATGTTTACAGGATCAAAACAGACAAAGAAATCTAATCCCTCTTTTTCCATCAATTCCTTTACATTTTCTAAACGATTTGCGAGCTCTTCCTTAGTTGGGGGAGTTTTAATCGCTTTTGGTTTTTTCATTATCTTATACCAAATTATAGTTTAAAAATTTTAAAAATTATATTTATTATTTCTGATAATAATATCTTTATTTTATAAATTAATAAAAGTATCAATTGAAAAGAGAATAAAGATATAATGCTCTTATATTTAAAAATAGAACAATTAAAAAATAGTTTACGAGGATTTGAGGAATATAATTTTACATATCTGACTAATCATAATACTCTAGTTCAAGATTTAATAAAATTTAGAGGATAAATTGATTATGTAGTTAATTTATGTGATGAGGGATATGATAATAATGCAAGAAATGAATTACATATTCCCGCACTCTTAGATGTTTTAAAGATACCTTACACAGGAGCAGGCCCTCAATGTCTTGCCTTCTGTTATGATAAATCTCTGGTGCGTGGAATTGCAAAAGAAATGGGTATCCCAGTACCTCATGCTATATATATCAAACCAAAAGACGAGAAATTTGACTTTCCATTGTATTTCCCAGCAATAGTAAAACCAAATTTTGGTGATTCAAGCTTTGGAATAACCCAGCAAAACGTTATTTATAATGGTGAAGAGCTCATAAATGTAATTTCTAATTTACGAGATCAATTCGGCTATAATAGTCCTATCTTGATTGAACAATTTCTTCCGGGAAAAGATCTTACTTTAGGTATTATCGGCAATTCTTATGATGATTTTCTCATTCTGCCCATTTCTGAGGATGATTATTCTGAATTACCATCAGATCTGCCTAAAATCTGTGGATATGAAGCAAAATGGTTGCCTGATTCTCCTTACTCCAAGATTAAATCTATTAGAGCAGAATTACCTAATGAAACGGAGGAATTAATTCAAAGAAGTAGTATCAAATTATTTGAACGATTGGAATGTCGAGATTATGCTAGATTCGATTGGAGACTTGATGTTGATGGAAACCCAAAATTATTAGAAGTAAATCCGAATCCTGGATGGTGTTGGGATGGTCATCTTGCTAAAATGGCGAGCTATAATAATATGGATTATAAAGATATGCTCTTAAAAATTCTTAATACTGCAGAGAAAAGATTAGGTTTGATTAAGTAAAAAATTTTTTCAAATTTTTCTTATCTTATTTTCTAATACTAAGTTTTAAACATTTTTTAATAAGAATTTTATTATAAGATTTAAGGTTAAATATTATATGGTTTTAGGTTATTTTGGTTTAGTACTGCACGGGCATATTCCGTGGTGTAAAAAGTCTGGAGTGTGGCCCGCGGGAGAAGAGTGGCTAATGGAAGCAATGGCAGAGTCTTATATTCCTTTTCTTAATATTATGAGAGAACTTAAAAATGAAGGGATTAAAACAGCAGTTACTATTAATATCACACCAATATTAGCAGAACAATTAGCGGATGAATACATGAAACAGCGCTTTTCCGAATATATGGATAATTTAATAGCCCGTGCCCAAAATGATATTTCAAGATGTAATAATCAGCCCATAAAAAAAAGAATTGCAGAATTTCATCTTAACAGATTAAAACAGGTCTTAGATACGTTCTACCATAATTATTATAGAGATCTTCTAGGGTCTTTTAAATGGCTCCAAGAGGAAGGTATGATTGAATTAATAACATGTGCTGCCACGCATGGCTTTTTACCGTTATTTGAAAGCGACTCCGGAATTTTTTCACAAATCCAAATTGCTGTTGATACTCATAAAAAATATTTTGGCAGGCAACCCAAGGGTATTTGGCTTTCTGAATGTGCTTATCGCCCAAAAGAATATAGAAATGGGAAAGTGAGAGAAAGTTTAGATTATTGGCTTAATAATTCGGGTATTGAGTATTTTTTTGTGGATACGCATGGTATTTTAGATGCTGAACTTCTAGAAGAAAAAAATTCATTTGGACTCACGGCAAAATTTGGATATAATTTAGAAACAGGAGTATCTGTGTTTGGGCGAAACAGAAAAACAAGTAGACAAGTATGGGATTCGGAAATAGGATATCCTGGTGACGAATATTATAGAGAATTCCATAATAAAGATAATGAATCTGGTCTGCGTTATTGGCGAATAACTGGAAAGGAAGTTGATAAAGAGCATAAAGAATTATATAATAGTAAAATGGCTCAAGAAAAAGTGGAAAGCCACAGCTTGCATTTTGTTTCCATAGTGGCTGGAGAATTAAAGGCATTTTCAGAAGAATTTAATACCAGAGGAATTATCGTATCTCCATATGATTTCGAATTATATGGACATTGGTGGTTTGAGGGGATAGATTGGTTAAAAGCCATATTTAAATTAATTAATAAAAATGAAAATATTGAGATGATAACTTTTTCAGAGTATGTTTCCAAATATAAAGACCAATTTTCAACGATAAAGATGGGAAAAAGTAGTTGGGGAAAGGGAGGATATTTTGAAGTATGGCAAAATCCTGAGCATGGGTGGATTTGGCCCTATATAAATGCTTCTATTAAAGATTTTGAACATGTATTATCAGACATTCCTAATACTGGGAATTGGGGGATTGAGATTCTTCAACAAACCGCAAGAGAATTATTATTGATGGAGGGTAGTGATTGGCCATTTCTTTTGTACACCAAACAAGCAAAAGAATACGCAAATAAGCGATTTCATCACCATCATCAGCGATTCAACAAATTAATCTGGCAAGCAAAAAATCTCAATGAAAGAAATAGAATTTCAAAAGAAGAATTCATGAATATTAAAGATATTGATTCATGTTTTCAAGATTTGAATATTGAATATTTTAGAAAGAGATAAATTTAGTTAGTTGTATTGAATTAGAAAATGATATCAATCGCATTCGTAGGACAAACATCAATACATTTTTTACAATTTTCTCCCAAGCAAAGCTGGGGGAAAACAGGGTCTATTATCCAATTTGTGGGTTGATGATAATCTTTATCTGTGAATGTAATATTAAAGACACAAGGTTCACAGATTTGTACACATTTTCTACAGAGTTCAGGTTGAGAACATTTATCTTGATCAATCAGAATATTGGGCATTTTCATTATTAATATTTTCCTCTGGTAATTGGGATTGAATTTCTATCAACTAATTCAATTGCGTTGTTCTCGCACACTTCCGCACAATTCCCACAGCCATAGCATAATTCTGGATCAATAATTGGTTTTTCTTCATATCTTAAAGCACCAAATTGACAGCGATCGGCACAGTTTTCACATCCTATACATTTATCTTCATTTACTATGGCAACATTTTCTCCTTTCCAACAAGCTTTAATATCGAAATCAGTTCTCAATCTTAACGCTCCACAAGATGGTATAGAACAAGAACATAAAGCTACAATGGCTGGTAATGGGCCTGCCCAAATCGAATGTACAAATCCTTCTTTAGACATTTGATCTAGAAACTCAGCAGCTTTTTCTCCATCTAATACCTCAAGTCCATTCTCAGGAATAAATCTTGGTAATTTAGGAAGCACTTCTTTTAACGGAGTAAATCCTAAACAAGTTGATTTTCGAATACCTTGGTTAAAATATTTACATGGACATATTGCCCGTACCACTTCTTCAGCTTTTTCCAATACTATTTGTTTTGCTTCTGAAAGAGTAATTACTTGCCCAAAATGTCCTTGAGCAGCATCTATATTTAATTTTTGGGTTCTTCCATCTTTAATAAAGCCCCTATTTGCATACCATTTTAAAAATCGCCCTAAAAATGGAGTGTCAACATGTTTACTGACCCATTTCAAATCAAATAATCCATGAACCTTTCTTGAATAAGCCCTTTCCATATTGCCCCAAAGGTCTTCCAAATACTCAGTTGAACTTACCCCCTCTGCAGTTTCTCTTATATAATTTCTGGCATTCATATACCATTTTCCATTTGCCCCATGTTTCATACACATCTGGCACATAAGAAAACTCTCTGATTATTATATAGTTTTATTCTAATTTTGATTTATTATAAATTATTTCTTTTATTAATTAAATATTTTTCAATATGAAATTTAAAAGTTAATGTTATGTTAATTTCCAAGGGAAAATAAAAATTTGGAACGCATTTAATTACTATTTTCTCTTATTTCATATAACTTTTTTTGAGCAATTAATTCTACTTCTATTCTTAGAAAATATTATCTTCAAACAAAAATCCCTAAATTTAGATGAGTTTAAATCAATTTTTTAAAATTTAAGGATGATGGATTTAAACAAAATTATATCTTTTGAGGAGTTGATTTCATGTGTTCCAGAGGATAAAATTATCATGCTAAGAAAATTATTTTTAAAAGCTCAAAATATACTCAGAGATGAGGAAAAAAGATATGGAATAACAATACCGCATTTAATAAATTTTTTAGTAAGAAATGGAGAATTTTCAGATGCACATAGAGATTTACTGATAATTCTTCAAAAAAAATTAAGAGAATTCGAAAAAAAAGACTCAAATCTATATATAGAAATAAAATAATTCTCTTTAATTGAATTGCTTCAATTATATTCGCATTTACATTTTATATTACAATAAAATAAATTATTTAACTATATTTAAGTTATTTCTTAAAAATTATGATTAGTTTCTGAATATCCTGGTTGTTCAGTTTTCTTTCTCCCTATCTTTTGAATTATCCTGCCCCAATCAACATATACAATAAGAAACATTATAATTATGGTTGTTGCCCACACTATTGAACTTTGTATGATATCAAATGGGGTTGCTGCCGGAATGATACCAGTTTTTGCTGCTTGTAAATCAATACCGAACAAATTAAATAAGAAATCTCCTATTGTTGTGTCAGCAAACCATATGGGAAGGGCACTGCTTAAAAAACATAAAATAAATTTCCCTATGAAACAGTAAACTAAAGTCTTAATGATACTGTAGCTTGCCATACCAAGTACAATAAGAAAGGCATCATCAGGTAATGGGGTCGCAGCAAATATAAAAATTAAAAGTGGGGCCCAACCTTTATCTACATAAGATTTCATCCTTACAATATTTTCACTATTTCTTATGATATTTTGAGACCCCCGTCCTATTAACCATGCTGAAACTTCCCCTATACTTGCTCCTAGACCACCAATAATGCCTAAAAGTACTGGATTCACTCCAGGAAAACCAATAACTGCAGAGATAACAATTAGCGCAATAATATAAGGAACAGGGAAAATGATAGTTAAATTTCCAAAAATAGATATAAGAAAAACCCCTATATAAATACCCGGCTCTCCAAATTTCTGCTTAAGTGTCTGAACCAAATCAGCCAACCATTGTCCAAAATTAATCTGTAATATCGCTAAGAGGAGAAATGTTAAAATGATGATTCCAATAAAAATAGGTCCAAGATATCTTTTTATTGTGTTTTTTATTTTTTCTAATCGCATTTTCTATTGGGATATTAATATTAATATTAATATTTTAAGCTACTAATCTATAATGATTTTTTCAAATTTAAAAGAGTAAAATTAATTTAATAACTTTTTGCAATATAAACTGTGCAACCAGCAGGCTTTCCACAGATTAAACAAGTGGCAAATTCATGTTTTTCTTCATCAACTCTTTTTCCTCTAATAAATCCTCCGATATCCTTTTCCATCACTTCAGCACATCGATATCCTTCCATATCAATTGAACAAAAACCACAGCAAACAATTTTTCCGTTCTCAATAGCTTCTTTAGCTGAATCAATTTCATAACAAACTTCTAATTCACTTTCAAAATCAACATAGGCTTTTTTCCATAATTCTTTCGTATAATTAGATGTTAATTCATCTAATTTTTTATCCAATTCATCGTCTTTAACGAAGAATTTTTTTCCATCATATCTCCTTACAATGACTACTTGATTTTTTTTAATATCTCTTGGTCCAATTTCAATTCTAAAGGGAACTCCTTTCATCTCCCAGAAATAAAACTTTTGTCCGGGTGAGTCTTCGGAATCGTCCAATACAACATCATATTTATTTTTAAGAGTTTTAAAAAGTTCATCGGCTTTCTTAAGTACCATCTCTTCTTTATTTTTGAAAAGGATTGGAATGATCACCAATTGTTTTGGAGCGAGATCGAATGGTAGGACTAACCCTTTATCGTCTCCAAGATAGGCAATCATCGCCCCATAAATTCTACTTATCGCAGGACCATAACAAGTTTGATAGCCGTATTCTTTTTCTCCGTCTTCATTAATAAATGATACATCAAATACTTTTGAAAAGTTTTGCCCAAGTAAATGAGTAGAAGGTAATTGGAGTACTTTTCCCGAGCCCATTAATGCATCTGCTGCGAACGTTTTTTCAGCTCCACTGAATTTATCCCATTGTGGTCTTTCGAAGAAAATTATAGGTATACAAAATTCATCTTGAAGCATTTGATATGTCATTTGCATATCTTCCCTTACTTGATTCTCCGCATCCTCCATAGTCGCGAATACATTATGAGCCTCAATCCAATGAAATTCCCTTGCGCGAAAAAAAGGACGTGTCATCTTCCCCTCATATCTAAAAACTTGACATGATTGATATCGTTTAAACGGTAAATCATTATGGCTCCTTATCCAATAGCTATACATGGGATAGAGAGCAGTTTCACTTGTTGGGCGAAGAGCTAATCTTTCTGTGAGTTTTTCTCCCTCACTTCCAACTTCACTAATCCAAAAAACTTCTGGAGCAAATCCTTCCACATGTTGAGCCTCTTTCTTGAAATTACTTTCTGGAATAACCGTAGGCATTACCAATGGGAGATGATCATTTTTTTCTAGTAGCTCTTCATATTTTCTATACATGCGCTTGATTGTGATCGTTGCCCAGGGTCTATATACTACAAATCCTTTTACATTATACCGAATATCCGCAAGATCAGCCTTATAAAGGAGTTCGCTGTACCATCCAGAAAAGTCTTTATCTTTCGAAATAGTGATACCAGTTTCCGGTATATCGTTATCCTTTTTAGCCATTATAATCCTCTTATTTATAAGGATAATACTGCAAAAATTAAATATTTTTTTAGAACAACCTATTTTTTACTTATTTAGTTAAAGAAGAAGATTTATATGTTTAAAGAATAAATATTTATATTGCTAACTATAACAACATATAGCTTGATAATTAATTTTAGAAATATAACTCTTTATGAAATTTTATTAAATAATAACGAGAACAAATAAAATGAACGAATCAGAAATAAACGAAGAATTGGAACGATTTAAAAATTCTCTTTCTCTTTTAAATGTTGTTTTCAGTCGCAAGAGATTAAAGAAAGAAATATATAATGAAAAAACGGGTTTTATATTTAATGCTAAATATCAATTTTCCACGCGCGATGGGGGATTCAACTTTTATTTAGTATTTAATAATGGAGAAATTTCTACTGGAGAAGGTAAAATTGATGACCCTAATATTACAATCTTCTACAAAGATAAAGCAACCTTAGCAGAAACCTGGAACAAAAGTGCGGATGAGACTCTTGAATACTTACTTGATAATTCCATGTCTTATAAAGGAAATATGAGCTATTTGACCAAATTTTCTTATCTTACCACAGTTGCCACCGGAGCAAAAATAAAAGGATATAAAGGGCCTGAAAATCAACTTGTCTGTTCTATTGATGAGATATTAAAGGGAGAAGAAAGAAGAAAACTTCAAAATGAAAGTTTAAATAGAAAGATCGATAATGTGGAATTTTTAGAGGATCCGTATTTGTCAGAATATACAATTATTGATTTTCCACGTTTAAAATATCTTAAGGCTCGCCGCAGAGCGATGAAGCCTGCTATATGCGTTGAAAGAGCAAAATTATTAACTGAATACCATAAAAAAAATGGATTTGAGGTAGATGTTGAGGGGAATCCAATAGATCCCGAAATACGTCAGGCAAAGGCTGTTAATTATATTATGAGCAATAAAAAGCCAATTATTCATGAACATCATCTTGTGGCGGGTTCAACCACTTCAAAAGAGGCTGGTGTTCCTATTTATCCCGAACTAATTGGCACTGCTGTATGGCCTGAATTACGGGCTATAGGAAATCGCAAGCTTAACCCTAATGATATTGATCCGAAAGATGCAGATATTCTAAGCCAAGAAGTATTTCCTTATTGGATGGAAAGAAACGTTCGAGAGTATTGTCGAGCCAAATTTAATGATCCCGTGTCTCAATGGCTTGAAGAATGTTGGGTTTTCTATTTTATGATGAAAAATAATGCTATTTCTCATACTGTTCCCGGATTTCCCATAATTCTTGAAAAGGGGTTAGAATCTATAAAAAATGAAGCCTTTGAAAAGGAACAGGCAGCAGATTCACAGGAAGAAAAAAGGTTTTATAAAGCGGTTTCAATTGCTATAGATGGTGCTATAGCCTATTCAAATCATTTAAGTGAGGAAGCCTTGAGACTAATAGATTCATTAGATCCAAATGATCCCGAGGATGCACAGCGAATTACTGAATTAAAGGAACTTTCCCGGATCTGTGCAAAAGTTCCTGCAAAACCAGCAGACACCTTACATGAGGCGATTCAATCTATATGGACTAGTTTCGTATGTATACACTGTGAAAATGCTAATTCTGCGATGTCAATTGGGAGATTAGATCAGATGTTGCAACCTTTCTTTTTGAAAGAAATGGAAAAAGCCCAGAATAAAGAAGAGGAAAAACAAATAATTGAGAAAGCAATTGAGCTTGTTGGATCTTTAATTTTAAGGATAAATGACCATGACCCATTAGTACCTTCGATAGGCAACAAGTTATTTGGGGGGAGCTCTTCGGATGATACAGTTACCGTAGGTGGCGTGGATCGAAATGGAAACGATGCTGTTTACGATATGACATTTGTAATTTTAAAAACCAATGAAATGTTATGTTTTCAAGATCCAAATATGAATGCCAGATATTATCCGGGGATCAATTCTGAAGAATATCTACGACGTTTGGTTGAAGTTAATGTAAATATGATTTCTTCTCCTGCCATTCATAATGATAAGACTATGATTGAAGCTCTGGTAAATGAAGGGTTTGCTATAGAGGATGCACGAGATTGGGCTGCAACAGGTTGTGTAGAGCCCACTGTTGTTGGGAAGCATTACGGACACACTAATTGTATGCTATTGAACTTAGTTGCACCTCCAGAAATGGCACTAAATGATGGAGTTCATCCTTTAATTGGGGAACAAGTGGGTCCAAAAACGGGTATTCCTTCTTTAGAAAAATTTCCAACTTTTAATGATTTTTATAACGCTTATAAAACTCATCTGGCATATCTAATTGAGAAGTCAATAGAAATAAATAATTATTTGGGAATTAGTCATCAATATATCCATCCAACACCCTTTTTATCTGCTTTCTATGAGGGACCCTTAGATAAGGGAAAGGACTTAATTTACGATGGAGCGATATATAATACTTCAGGTGTAGCATTAGTTGCTTTAACGGATGTTGTTGATAGCCTGTTAGTAATAAGGGATTTAATCTATGATAAAAAAGAATTGGATTTTTCGACTCTACTCTATGCACTGGAAGATAATTTTGAAAATGGCTCGGCAGAATTATTGAATAAAATTGATGAGGTCGATAAATTTGGATCGGATGAGCCAGGAACTCAAGATATTGCTGATGATTTACTAGACTTCTGCTATGATGAATACAAAAAGACGAAAAATTACAGAGGAGGAGATTATCTTGTAGGATACTGGTCAATAAGTTATCATGTGGGATACGGAATGCTTACAGGGGCATTACCTTCAGGTAGAAAAGCGGGAGAATCATTAACGCATGCCTTAACACCAGCTCCTGGACCATCTGATCTATTACTTCAAAACATTCATACTATAGCAAGCTTAGATCATTTGAAGATGCCGAATAATGCCTCTTTTAATGTGAAACTCGTGCCCAATGCTAACGATTCTCATCAGAAAACTTTAGATATTTTTACTGGTTATGTTCAGAGTTTTTTTGATTTAGGAGGAATGTTATGGCAATTTAATATAGTCACATCAGATACTCTAAAAGATGCAATGAAAAATCCTGATGATTATCGATGGTTAATTGTTCGAGTTTCGGGGTATAACGCATATTTTACCAAAATCAATAAAAATATGCAAATAGAAATAATAAAAAGAACAGAATTCCAATCTTGATGATTGCTTCATTAAAATATAAATCTTGAATAGAGTAATCTAAATTTTTATTATAATATTTAATTTTTAATCTTTCTTTTTTATTATGAATACACTTATAGTAGATATCAAGCGCAATTCTTTAGATGATGGCCCGGGCATTAGAACGCTCATTTTCTTTAAAGGATGCCCTTTGTCTTGCGTATGGTGCCAAAATCCAGAAGCAAAATCGTCAAAGCAAGAAATTTCATTTGATAAAGAAATATGTAGTTTTTGCGGAAAATGTGCTGAGGTTTGTGAGACCAATGCGATAAATTTGGACTATATATATCGGATAAATAGAGAAATATGTAATTTATGTGGGAAATGTGTTGATTTTTGTCCCAATCACGCATATGAACTAGTCGGCAAATTCTATGATATAGATGAGTTAATTAAAATTATACTCAAAGATAAAGTTTTTTTTAAGAATTCTGGTGGAGGAGTCACTTTATCGGGTGGAGAACCTACTTTACATATGAATTATATGAATAAATTATTACAAAAATTGAAAAAACACAAAATTCATGTGTGTTTAGAAACATGTGGGTATTTTAATCTTTCGAAATTTAAAGAATTGATCCTCCCATATCTTGATTTAATCTATTTTGATCTTAAGCTTCTTGATCCGGCATTACATGAAAAATATTGTGGCGTTTCCAACGAGTTAATTCTTCAAAATTTTAAATATTTGATTAATGAAACAGAAGTTGAACTATTGCCGCGAATTCCATTAATCCCAAATATCACAACAGATGAAAATAATTTAAAGAGTTTCGCTCAATTTTTAAAGTCGAATAATATAAATAAAGTTCATCTTCTTCCATATAATCCTTTATGGCTCTCTAAACCTGAGAAAATTGGAGTCAAACTGGAATATAATCACTCAGAAATGCTTAAAAGCGATCAAAAAGAACAAATTAAAACCTTATTTTCGGATTTTGAATATAATCAACTTTAAGATATTTTTAATAAGAAAAAGCTCTAATTATATTTTAATAAATTTTCAAAAATGAGTTGAAAGTGTTTGAATAATAATTTTGAAACAATTAAATTTGAATTAAAAGAAAATGGAATTGGGATTTTAACTCTTAATAGACCTGAGAAATTAAATGCGATTTCTTTTCAAATGGAGGAAGAGCTACATAATATCTTAGATGAGTTGTCCACTAATTTAGATTGTAGAGTGATAATTTTAAAAGCAGAAGGAAGAGTATTTAGCGCTGGAACGGACATAAATGAAGGATTGATTTTGAATTCAAAAAAAATTCCTGAAGGCTATGAAAAATTTTATTATTTAGATGTTGCGGAGCCATTAAAAAGAAAAATATACCATCAATGGAGAATAACTAAATTGATTATGAAACTTCGAGAAATTCCTAAACCAATAATTGCATTAATTCAAGGTTCTGCTGCTGGAGGGGGTTTGGGTTTCTTATTAGCTTCTGATATAAGAATTGCAGCGCCTGACGCAAAATTCATTGTAGCTTCAATAAATATAGGCCTAACAGGTGCTGATACAGGCTCCAGCTATTTTTTGCCTCGCCTTATAGGAATGTCTAAAGCAGCAGAAATTATGTATACCGGAAAATCAGTTGATGCTGACGAAGCATTAAAAATTGGGTTAATTTCAAGGATAGTCGCTAATGAAAATCTTTTAGAGTCTGGAATTGAATTAGCAGAAGAAATGTTAACCAAGAGCCCTTTAGGATTAAGATTAACAAAAAAAGCGATTAATTTATCATTAGATTCACCATCTCTTAATACAATCATTCAATTCGAAAATAGTTCAATTGTTTTGGCATTCTCATCTAAAGATGTGAGAGAGGCATCAGCAGCATTTTTTGGAAAAAAAAAACCGAGTTATCCCTTAAAATAGTCTAAATCCAGATATAATTTTTTTCCATAATGTCAAAATTTAATCCTTTTCTTTTTATTTCTTATATTGAGAAGTATCTGCAAATTTATCTAACTTAGCGTCAGTGATTATAGAATTAGATTTTATTAATGCCCTATAATTTTTTGATTCTAAATAATTCTTAATTGTTTGAGTAATTCCTTCTAATTTTATATATTCTTTCTCTTCATCTATCTCAACAAGTATTTTCGTATTAGCATTTTTAATAACTGTTTCTTGATTTAAATTTTCATCAATTTGTTTAAATGATATTTTAGAAGCTCCATTTACCATTCCAATCTTTTTTATTTCTTCTTCTAAAGCTCCAAAAGTAAAATAATTTCTCTCTTTTAATTGCAATTTAGAAGCTAATATTCTTTCCAAATGGTCTCTTGATTTTTTATCATAGAAACTGGTAAGTTCCTTAGAAACAATCGCTTTATATTTATTTTCAATTAAATTATCCTTTTTCTCAATAAAATCTATAAGAGTTTCATAATATCTATTGTCAATTTTTTGAAAATTAACTGAATGTCTAATATAATCAGTTAAATTGTGTAGTAAATCATAATAGAATTTCATAATGGATTTAATTTCCAGTTTATCGTTTAAAGATATTATTTCGGGATAATATTTTTTTAAAATGAGATTAACTTTTTTATTTAACCCTGCCAAAACTTTAGCAATTTCATCTACTTTACTGAATGATTTATATCGAATTAGTTCTAATAGTTTTTTATCACTCTCAGTAAGCTCATCAAAAATTTCTATTATCTTATTAAAATATTTTTTCTGAATATAAGACATCAATACTATAATAAAACTAAATGTTTTTATTCTTATCCTTCATGAATTATTCTTTTTATTTAACTTCCTAAAAAGAATATAGTGGATTTATTTTCAATTTAAAAGAGATTAAAAAAAATATTATTTATTCAATATTTAAAATCTTTTTAGTATTTTTCTTTAATGTGAGAATGGAAAATATAATTCCCCATAAAGCTAAGCTATAAAAAGAGATCCATTCCCAGAAAAGGCAAGGGATAATTTCTTCCCTACAAATACCGGGGATTAAATATTTCAAACTAGCCCCAGTTGCTGGATCTTGAAATAATAAAACAAAAAATATTAAGGATACAATAAAACTTAATATACTATAACATCTGGGAAACTTTTGTCGGTTTTTTTCTTTATGTTGCATTAAAATTGCAACACCAAATATTGCTATCATTATCATGGAGCTCACAAAAAAGGTTATAGAAACATTATAATGCAACACATTTCTTACATCTGCTGGGTTCAATCCGACTCCAATTAATGTTAATGCCCAAATGAATCCTAGAATTAACCCAATTTTAGCTATTGAAGCTGCATATTTCCCTTCGAAATAAAATGAGAATCCTAAAATAAAAAAAAAGCCAAACACACCACCTAGAATTAAACAGATATTAAATAATAACCAACTCCAATTCTCTGGACTAACCATACCTAGCTCTGAGACAGCATGATTGATCCATTTATAATCACATCCTAATAAATCTATGGCATTAATTTGAGATATTAAAAGACCCAAGAATAAAAACCCACCAAATCCAATTAAGCCCCATACACCTATAGTTATTTTTCCATATATTTTATCTATGAATTCTCTAAATTTCATTGTTTTATCAATATTCTTCTCTTTATACAACCTATAAAATTATTTAATTTATTAATTTTATTAGATTTATTAAGGTTAAAGATTTATTAGGTTGTAAGAAATGGCTAAAGAAGGAAAAAATTCCTCAAATTCTAATGGAACTAAGATGTTAGAGAAAGTAAAAAAATTAGAAGAAGAAAATAGAAAATTATTAGAAAAAATCGATAGTTTAGAATCTGATATTGATAAAAGTTATTCATTTAAAGAAACAATTAAGCTTCAAAAGAAGAGACTCTCTGAGAAAGAACAAGAGATTGTCTATCTAGAAGAAAAAATAAAAAAGCTAACCTCTAGGATTTCAAATATTCAATCAGTTCCAAAAAAAGAAGATTATTCTTTAGATCTTAATAAAAAAAATCAAAAAATTGAGGAACTAATTAATAAAAATGCTAGCTTTGAAGCTGAAATAGAGTCATATAAGTTACAGCTTATAGAATTAAAAAGACAAAATGAATCTGAGATTCAAGATAAAAAAAAGTCAGAAGAGATTATTAAGAATTTAAAAACCAAATTAGAAAATTTGAAAGAGAAAGTTAAAGATTTAAAAAATAATAATTTTAATTTAGAAAAAGAGAAATTAGAAAAATCTAATTTTTTAAAGGAATATGAGGAAAAATTTGATTTATTAGAAGAAAAAAGTGTTATAAAGCAGAAAAAGATAAATGATCTTCAGGACAAAGTTGAAGAATTAACCAAACAAATAGCTTTAATACAGGATCAAAATAGAAAGCTAAGAAAATATAAAGAAGAACTCAGCTACAATAAACTCAAAATTAATAAATATAAAAGAGAAAATTTACAATTGAAAAAGCAATTTGCTCAATTAAATTCCGGTGAAGAGATTTTAGGGGAGGAATTCTTAGAGACACCAATAACAATTGAGGAATCTAAAAGGGAAAAGAAAAAAGAAAAAATCAAAGATCAAGAAGTAATAAAGGTAAAGGAAAAACGATCTAAAGAAGCAGAACCGCCCCAGATAATATCTTCTAATATATTCCCATTTAAAGAAGAGAAAGAAATCTTGGAATTAGAAGAAACTAAGTCTCGAAGAGTTTGCCCAGTTTGTGGAAATAAAAAATTTATTAGGGAATTACCTGACAAAGATAAAATTATTTGTATATATCCAAGACTTTACGGTAAAAAATTTAGCTGTGGACAATGTGGTGCTGAGTGGCGTTAATTTTTAGGTATATTTTAAAATGAATTTATTCTTATAATGGCAATTTTATAATTTAATTATTCTTCGCTGGGTAATGGAATATCATTATATATTCTATAGCCTGAACCAAGCCAAGTAATAACACCATTTACAAGCATTTCAGGGAATTTTTTTAGAGCTATTTTTGGAAGTATATCTTCATCAATTATTTTATTTATCATATAATCTATATCATCTAATTTATCTACGTTTTCTTCATATAAGTTCCACCAAGTTTCAAAAACCGAAACTGACTCATCTAGAATATTTTTGGCTTCATCTCCATAAATATAGCCAAAATGAGCCAAACTAATCGAATTAAAATCGATTTTTTTGAGTTTTTCAATAGAATTAAGAAATGCATCTTTGTCCCAATATGGTGGCATAAATGCTGGGATAAAAAAATTATCTCCAACTTTATCTCCAAGTGCATCACCAATGAAAATATTTTTATTTTTTGTATCAAGAATGGCAATATGATCATTCATATGGCCAGGTACATCAAATATTTCTAAAGTTATTCCGTTTAAATCGATAGTATCATTTTCTTTTAAAGTATTTATATCTGCTTCAATATCAGTATAAGGACCTACACCAAAAACATCATTAAATGATTGATCTCTTAAATTAGGAATTGCTTTTTCAGATGCAAAAATTTTTATATTTTTTCCTTCTCTCTCTGCCTTTTTTAACATTAATGGGATGGCTTGAGTATGATCCCAGTGAGAATGTGTTATAATAATCATGTCTGGTGGAAAAAAATTCAAATCTTTCAGTTGGCGGATAATTTTTCTAGATTCAGTTCCAGTTCCTCCATCAATAATACATTTTTTCCCACTTTCTATGAGATACAATCCCGTAACACCGGGAACACCCATCATATTAATATCTAGCAAAGTAGTATTTTCATTTACTTTTCCTGTCTCTCGAATAGCTGTCGTTTTAATCACCTCGTTTATTTTTAATAATTTTAAATAATTTATGATTAAAAAATTATTATTAAACTAAATAAAGAAATTATTGTGATCTTTATAAATCTTTATGTGCTTATAAGTTATCTTCAATATCTTTTATTCTTGATCTTAGAGTGACTTCTGTGATCTTAGCTGTTTCGCTGATTTCTGTTTGAGTCTTATGATCTTTGGTTTTTTTTGCGGCCATATAGATAGCACTACCCGCTAATCCTTTTGGATCTTTTCCTGATCTGAATAACCCATTTCTGGAAGCCTTTATTAAAATATGGAGTGCTTTTTTCTGAGTTTTCATTGATAAACCTAAATCGTTGGAAAATTTGAATATAAGATGTTCTGCTCTAATCGGATTATATTTAAAGCCCATAATAGGGAGGATTTTTCTTACTATTAAACTTAAAGACTTATGCACTGTCCGTCTAGGTGTCATAGAAATCTCGCATATTTCTTCTAGTAAACGAGGAAATTCATGGATCCGTATTGCAGAATATAATGCAGCGCCAACAAATCCATCAATTGAGCGACCCATTGTTAATCTTTTTTTTGCCACCATCGTATAAATTTTCCATGCTGTTTCTTTAATATATTCAGGGATATTCATTTTCGAACAGAGAATTTTTAATTTTGGCTTTGCTTCCCAGAAATTTCTTTCAATGCTAGAAACTAAGGAATTCTGAATTTTTGATAACCGTGAAAATAAAGTCTTTCCTCTAGCACCTATTAATTTTCCATTTGAATCTTTTTTATTATTAGAGAGCATAGTTCTCGGTCCAAATTCTCTCCATCGAGGTTCTGTTCTGCGTCTTTTTTCAATCTCTTCCATTGTGTATGCTCTCCGCTCATTTTCAACCAGATTTTTTCCGATAACAACACCACAATTAATACAAACTATCTCTCCTCCCTTCTGTTCAAAAGAGGGATTATCACAACATCTGATTAATTCATTTTTCTCGCTTCTTTTATTTAAAGATTCTTTATGTCCAGTTTTTAAACGATCTCTATAATTATATAACATTTTTATGCTCGCTTTTTATTGATGCTAATTTTTTCCATTATTTTTTAATCATAACTAAAAGCAATGAATTCAATAATTTTATAAGCTTAATTATTAAACAATTCAAATTTGCAATAAATGAAAAAACCTATTATAACTCTTTTTCATTTTATATTAACTTTTTAAATTACTATATTACTTAGCAATATAGTATTAGAGGTCAGTATTCACTTGAATGATTTTATTAAAAATTTAGTATAAAATATTATTACATGATAGTTTTTATTTCTCTTTATTCTAAAATGATAATAGCACCATTTTTAAAACTTTCTATTTATAAAGAACTATATAGGAAAAAGATCTTAATAAAAATTTTGATAGGTCCATGCCAGTTAAATAATCAACTGAAAATTGAAAAATTATCACTATTTTTAATATTAGCTATAGAAAAATAAAAGAAAGTTAATACAGAGAGCATATACTTCAATTTAATTTAAATTTGAGGTAAGATTTGAGGGCCATTGGGTAGTATTAATATATTAGAATCCTCTCCATACTTTTTTAATCCTTTCTGAATCGCTTCTTCTACTGAACTGGAATATTTAAGCCCGATCTTCCCAATTTCTTTTTTTTTAAGTTCAGAAACTACGTAAATTTTAGCTTTCATTAGTATTCGTGCCAATATTTGGATCTGCCATTGATCTGCTACATTGATCTCCTTTTTTAAGATTTTATTATGAATTTCTATTGGTGAGAGAGAAGAATTTATCAAATCATTGAATTTTTCATGTCCACTACCTATACCATCCGAGCATTCATTGACTGATATAATTGTTCCTCCTTCCTTAACAGCCATCTCTGCTATAGCCATACTCTTTACTACTTGATATAAATCCAAATCCAAAGGAAATCCTCCGTTTCCACATATAACAATATCATAAAGTTCATCGATTTTCTTAAAAATCTTTTTTTTTTGGAAATTAATCAAATATTTATGTGCATCTTCCAAATTTCCTGCAGCAACTTTATTTATTTGATGGTTTTGATTAATGCAAACATTTATAGTGAAATCAACTCCCACCTTTTTTGTGATTTCCATTGAATTCTTATGAATAGGATTTTCTTCATAGATTCCAAATCTTGCAGATGGAGAAGCAATATTTTCTGCGGAATGATTGCCTTGAATAGTTTGTTGCCCCGCAATTCCAGGGATTACTGATTTTCTGCCCCCAGAAAATCCCGCAAAAAAGTGAGGTTCAACATATCCAGTAATTATTTTCAAATCTGCTTTATAATAATGTTTATTAATCCATATCGGTACTCCATCGTTAGAGGTACCTAAATATACGAGTTCATCTTTATTTGTAGCTATATGTCCAATTATTTCAATTCTTTCTTGAATTTGTTTACCTATAATTCTTTTCAATTCACTTTCTCTACAAGAGCGATGCAAACCAGTAGCAATCAAAATCAAGATTTGATTATCACTCACTCCGTGTTCATTCAATTCTTTTATAAGAGCCTGAAGGATAAGGTGTGAAGGTACAGGCCTAGTTGCATCGGAAACAACAATACATACGTGATTGAGTGGTTTTCTTTGATGAATTATATTTTTTAGTGCTGGTGAGCCAATAGGATTATTAATTGCATTTCTAATAGCTTTAATTGGTTCATGGATTACTTCTTGTTGTTTGGGATAAAAAATGTCAACGTTCCAGTCTAGTTTAAGAGATATAGACAAGCCATTTTTGCCATAATCAATTTTAATGTTCAGATTTTTCCCCTCTTATGAAGAATTTCTCTGGCTTTTTCAAGCAATTTATTGATAACCTTTTGTGAAAAAATGATATCAATAAATATACACTAAATTAATCTAATTTTATGCCAATTATTCCTCTCTTAGCTTTTTGGTTTTCTTTATATCAATTTCTAATGTATCTGGATTGATAGAAACCCCGTAATCGTTTTTAGCACTTTCTAATGAGATATATTCATTTAAAACATCTTTTTTCACAAGCTGAGGGTCTCTTTCAAGAGGATTTCCGACGCCGGCTCCACCACTCATTTCTATTCCAAAAAGTCTTCCTTCCACTGCAAAACCGATCTCTAGAGCTCTTCCATATTTTATTCTCCCCTTTTTTCCCTTCCAATGTTTACAGAGACTCCCCTTTTTTCCTCCTAAAATTCCTTCAGGTGGATAAATTTGTCCGCAGCCTCCTTTTACATATTCCACTTTATCACCATATGCTTCGATCTCATATACCATACCAACCCCTCCTCTCCATCTTCCAGGACCTCCAGTATCTGTTACGAAATTAGTTCTATGAATCAGTTCGGGAAATTGACTCTCTTGTAATTCTACTGACATGGGAATTGCAGCTCCTAATGCCATACTTGAAGCGACATGTGGCCATCCATCAGCCCCCCAAGTCGCCCCACCTCCTGCTAAATTAACGTAATGAATAATTGTATATTTTCTTCCATATCTATCAGTTCCATTTGTTACCATAGTATTCCATTTTCCCCATTCAGCATTTGCTCTTTTAGGAACCGCTTGAGCTAATGCTTTCCAGCAAGCATGAACGATCTCTTGAGCAATACAAACAGTGGACATACCTGTGGGATAAGGCCATTTAACATTTACAATGGTTCCTTCTGGAGCAATCACATTAATTGGTTTAAAACAACCTTCATTATGTGGGATATCTGGATCTACTGTAGTAAGAACTGAAATATATACAGAAGAATATGTATTTGAAAGAGCGCTATTAACAATAGCCTCAACCATTCGATGAGATCCAGAAAAATCAAAAATTAAATCACTTCCCTTAATTTTTAAAGATAGATTTATTTTATAAGGACCAGGATCAGTCAAACTTCCTTCACAAAATGTTTCTGCCTTATAAACTCCTTCCGGCCAATTTTTAATTTCATCTCTAACACGTTTTTCAGTGGAATCGATAATAATATCAATTGTATTTTGAAATGTTTTAATACCATATTTATGAATTGTTTCTAAAATTCTCTTCTCGCCAATTTTATTTCCTCCTATTTCTGCTAATAAATCACCTGATTGATAATGTGGAACCCGAACATTTGACAGAAAAAGATCCCACAGAGATTTATTCAACTTTCCTCCATTGTGATAGAGTTTTGAAGGGGGTATAATAATAGCTTCTTGCATAACTTCCTTTGCAAGGGGATTATATGTTCCAGCCTGGTTTCCACCTATATCTGCTTGATGTCCTCTCGTTATTGCGAAAGCTATTAAATTTTTATTCTCTTTAGTATATATAGGGGTTATCAAGGTTACATCTGCAGGATGATTATTTCCATGGTAGGGTGAATTCATCATAATAACATCTCCTGGAAATAAATTATTTTTAAAATATTCAATGACATATTTTACGGCAAAACCCATCGCTCCAAGATGTATTGGTAAACCAGCCTCCAAAGATAACATCCTCCCTTTATTATCTGCGATTCCACAAGAGAAGTCATGAGCTTGATTAAATAGTGCTGAGCGTGATGTTTTTAGAACCGTCGTTGCCATTTCTTTCGCAATAATGTTCAATTTATTCATAATTACGGAAATAGTCACAGGATCTGGAATATTTGATTTAATCGCTCTCACCATGATTATTTTTTGAATTTTTTATAAGAATATAATTATTATATTTATCAATTTTACAAGTCCATGACGGAAAAAGAACAATAGTTGTATCAGGCTCCTCTATTACTGCTGGGCCATTTAAAACAGTTCCTGGAGTTAGTTCATTACCAGAATAGATATTTGTCTTTATATAATCTCCCATATCTTTAAAAAATACTTTTCTTGTAGCTTTTACTTTCATATTATTAATATTTTCTCTTTCTTTATCGGTCTTCTTTATTAAAAAAGGTTTATTTTTGCCAATAACCTTCGCTCTTATGTGTACAATTTCAATATCCGAATCTTTATCTTTATATCCGTAAAGTTGTTCATGTTTTTTATGGAATAAATTTTTAATTTCCTTAATATTATGGTCTTCAAATTTACTATAAGGGATTGGGGTTTCTACTTCATAAATTTGACCAATATACCTCATATCCATAGAACGCAGATAGTTAATATTCTCATCTTCAATTCCCTCCGAATTTAAGATATCATTTCCTTCCGATTCCATCTCTTTAAAAAGGTTAGCTACTTCAGGAAGATCTACTTTTTTAATAGGTTTAATATAAGGTTTTACAAAATCATGTCTTAAATCTGATATAGCCATCCCAAAAGCACAAAATGCTGAGGCAATTCGAGGTATAATAATTTTATTTATTCCTACTAAATCGGCTAACCTGGTGGCATGGAGAGGGCCAGCACCTCCCGCTACCACTAGCGTAAAATCTTTAGGATTATATCCTTTCTTCACTGAAACTTCCTCTATTCCGTTTACCATATTATTATTAACGACATCAATAATGCCTTGAGCGGTTTCCCCAAGTGTAAGATTTAATTCTTTAGCTAAATTGCTTAAAGAAGATTCTGCCAAATCTTTTTTTAATTTCATTCTTCCACCAAGGAAATATTCTGGATTTAAATATCCAAGTATTAAATTGGCATCCGTAACTGTAGGAGCTGTCCCTCCCATATCATAACAAACAGGACCAGGGAAGGCTCCGGAACTTTTTGGACCAACATGCAATATACCACCAGGATCTACCCATGCTATTGATCCCCCGCCAGCACCAAGGGAATGAACATCAACAGTGGGTAATGCTAATCTATATCGTCCTATGTAACCTCCAGTAGATGATGGAATTGTATTATTTTGAATTAAACAGACATCAAAACTTGTCCCTCCCATATCAATTGTGATAATATCGGATTTACCCGCTAATTTTGAAAAATACACACCACCTATAGGTCCAGATGCAGGTCCAGAGAGCACAAGATTAATGGGTTTTTGGGATATTGCTTCTGAAGAAGCGATACCGGAATTTGATTGCATAATTAATAAATCTTTAATATATCCTTTATTTTCTAGTTCATTGGATAACTCAATAAGATATTTTGAGCAATAGGGCGCAACATAAGCATTTAGAATTGTAGCCATTGTACGTTCATACTCCCTTAATTGGGGTAAAACTTCAGATGATATATTTACAGAAGCTTGGGGGTATTTTTGTGTAATAATTCTCTTTATTTTTTGTTCATGGTCTGGATTAATTGGTGAAAAAATAAGAGATACCGCTATTGATTCTATGTTATGGTTCTGATAAAAATTACACGCTTCAATAACAGTTTGCTCATTAAGTTCTTTAAGAACCTTTCCTGAAAAATCAATTCTTTCAGTTACTTCACGCCTTAACCAACGAGGACAAGGAGGTTGAGGGGGAGGATATTTCATATCATATCTACGCTCTTCTTTCCACCATTGTTCTATAATATCTCGAAATCCTTTAGTCGCAATAAGTCCCACATCTTTACCTTCTTTAGATAAGATAATATTTGTAGCAATTGTAGTACCATGAATGATTTGTTCAACGTCTTTTAGAAAATTGTTGATATCTAAATCAAAATCTTTAGCTGCTAACTGTAGCACTTCTAAAACTCCAGTATAATAGTTTGGAGGAGTAGATGGTTTTTTAAATCTTCTTAAATCCCCCGTGTTATCATCTATAACAATACAATCTGTAAATGTGCCACCAATATCTATCCCTATTCTATACATTATAATTCCATCATTTTTTTTTATTTTGATTAAAAATGGTTATTGATATTCAAGATACTTATAATTCCGTTAAAAAGAATATAAGATAATATTATTATTATTTTTACTTTTATTAATCTTTATTACTATTATTATTCTTTTCAGATATTAATCATCTAAAAAAAGAAAGAAGCATGACTAAATAAAATTCTTTCTAATCTAAATTCATATTTAGCAAGCTCCTTAGGTTTAATAAAAGTAGTTCAAACTATAATGTTTTAAACTCTGAATTATTAAAACCAAGATTTTTTAGTAAGTCCTCGGCTCCAACAATAATTTTCCTCATAAATTCATCCATAGTAAGAATTTTTTCACTATGTCCCGAAGCTGGACTCCATATCATCTTATCCTTTAATTGAAAATGATAGATTTTTTTATAATACTCTTCATCAAAAATATCTTGGTTGATAAGCCGATTTTTAAAACTAGCAGGTGCCGGACATTCTTTTGTAGCCATTATTGCGGTTCCAAAACATACTGCCTCAGCACCCATAGTTAATGCTGCTAAAAATCCTCTAGCTTCTCCGAAACCTCCAGCAGCAATTATTGGAATATCCAAAAGTTTTTTTCCTATTGTTATGTTAATTAAACTCGTTTGCTGAGTAGGATTTTTAAATCCCGTTCCCTCAATACCGACTAAAGTTACGGCATCAGCCCCATCTTTTTCTGCTGACTGTGCATGGGGAATTGTAGAGCATTTATGAAACCAATAACCACCTCGTTCATGTATGAGATCTCCAAGTTTACTTGCTTTATAAGCAGAGGACGTAAAAAATTTTACTCCATAATCAATTGCTAAATTTAAATAGTCTATATAAGTATCTTCCGTTCTTGCCTTTGGATTTTTTTCTGCCATCATTGGAGGTGCTACGGTAAAATTAATTCCATAAGGTTTTGTAGTTAATTCTTCCATTAATTCTAATTCTTCCTTAAATTTCTTAAGTTTAGAAAAGTTTAATGCTGTTATTATTCCTAATCCACCGGCATTTGAAAAAGCAGCCGCGAATTTTGCCCTTCCAATACCCGCAAATGCTCCCATAATTACAGGGTATTTAATTCCCGTAAGTTTAGTAATCTTAGTAGTCCATTTCATTTTTATATCATAAAGAGATTCTAATTACTATTAATTGATTTTGAAAAAAATAATTTTCTAATTTTAATATTTATTTTAGCTTGAAAATCTTATTTAGATCTAATAGAACAAAAATTTTTAATTAAGTAATAGTATTAATTTAATACTAATAAAAAATATTTGATGGCTTGATCATGAGTAAAATTTTACAAGATATTTATATTCTTACTGAATCCGGGACAACTATTTGGAGTCGAGTTTTTAACCCAAAAATCAATGAACAAATGTTCGGAGCAGTAATGAGCGCCATCAATAAATTCGCAGAACAAATATCTGAAACAGGGATAAATCATTTTGAATTAAGTAAGAAACAATATATTATTATAAAAAAAAAAGATTTGTTGTTTATTGGAAATGCTGGAAATAATATAAAACAAAAGATAATTAAGAATGAATTAAACCGGATTTCTGAAAAATTTTTTGAATTATATTCAGATAAATTGCACCAAATTAAAAAGTTTGGTGAAATTTCTTTATTATCTGATTTTGAAGAACATATAGAACCCTCTTTAGAAGATACTATTAATAAATTTGAAAAAGCTTTTTGGTAATCTATGATCTCTACATTTCTTAAGAGGAGACAATAAGAAATATTGTCAATAATATTTTTAAGGTTTTTGACCTTCTGTATTTGTAATATATTTATAAAAAATCTCTAAATATAATTCAATAAGAGAAGAAAAATTAGAAAATCCCATCATGATTAGAAACACCAAAAAGCATTTAAAGTTTAAGATAGTCGTCGCGGGAAGTAAAAATGTAGGGAAATCAAGCCTCATTCGTCGATATGCTACAGGAAAATTTAGTTCGGACCTTCTTAGCACAATAGGAGTGGACTTTGAAACCAAAAGAGTTCAAGTAAATGAAATGGATATACTTTTAAATATTTGGGATTTTGCAGGTGAAGAAAAGTTCAGAATATTA
>Ga0102944_1000551_pt1 | contig 28406 bp, 23 predicted proteins | sample SalPonD_shore_MG_FD_78172 | JGI IMG/M metagenome (GOLD analysis project Ga0102944, IMG submission 78172) | Salt pond soil microbial communities from South San Francisco under conditions of wetland restoration - Salt Pond MetaG... | ecosystem: Environmental > Aquatic > Marine > Intertidal zone >...
TCTGTTCAATTCAGTTGATAGCGCTCTTTATGTTACGAACGAACCGGAGGCCGATCAACGGCCATTTCGTGAAGAGTGAGAAGACAAAAGTGAAAAGGCAGAAGCATGTAGTCGGTAGAATCCAAATGCCGTCGGTGCGTGAGTAATTTCAGTCGTGAATGCGGATGAAAGAAGCGTGTGAGACCGGGGTACAAATCCTGGTTCCGGGAGCGCGCTGTTCCTTTCTTGAAAAATCTTCAGACTGGCGCAACCCTTTTCTATTGAAAAATCAGGGAATGGGTTGCTCTATTCAGTTTTTGTTCTCCGTTCCTTCCGGAGATTTACTCATCACTGTTCACCGCTGTTTGGCCTCACCCATACTTCTCGGCCAGCATGTCCGGCAATGTTTGCTCGTACTCCCGGAAGTAGCGGCTGATGACCGGCAAATCGAAACGGCCCAGGATCGACTCCTTGGGTTCCCGGGCCAGCAAAAACTCAAAGGAGGTTTCGATAATCTGTTCCGGCTCGTACTGCCCGCCGGAAAGCTTCTGGTAATATTTCTCCTCCAGACTCACGGTATGTTCGGAGGCCGAGTTCCCTTCCTGCACGGTGACTTTCGCCTCCCATCCGGCCGGTTGCTTTTCCACTCGAACCTGAATATCCGCCATGCCTTCCCCCTTATGTCTGTTCCCGCCCACCCTGGTCGAGATGTTCTGCGGGCCGGAATTCCAATTGTCCTCCCGTATCCCGAATATAATGACAGCGGCCGGAATGTTTCCAGGAAGAATCCGGCAGGCCGGGATCCTGCTCAACGCAAGATTCACCGTCATTATACGGACAGCGGGGATGAAACCGGCATCCCGACGGCAGGTGATTGGCCGCCGGCACCCGGCCGGGTATGGCCGCCATCGGCCCGCGGTTCCCTGCCCGGGCGTTCGGAATGGAAGCCAGCAATCCCCGGGTATACGGATGCAGGGGATGGTGGAAGAGATCCCGGACCGTCCCCTGCTCCACGATTTGCCCCGCATACATGACCAGGATCCGGTGGGCGGTTTCTGCGATCACGCCCAAATCGTGGCTGATAAAGAGGATAGCCATACCGAATTGCTCCTGGAGGTGGCGCAGTAGCTCCAGGATCTGCGCCTGCACCGTCACGTCCAGGGCGGTGGTGGGTTCGTCAGCGATGAGCAGATCCGGTTTGCAGGCCAGCGCGATGGCGATCATTATCCGCTGTCGCATCCCGCCGGACAGCTGATGGGGATACGCTTTCGCACACTGGAGGGGATCCGGAATACCTACCGTTGCCAGTAACTCCGGAACACGGCGGCGGAGATCCGCCGGTTTCACTTTTTCGTGCGCCCGGATGGCTTCCCTGACCTGTTCTCCGCAAGTCAATACCGGATTCAGGGACGACATGGGTTCCTGAAAGATCAAAGAAATGGCGCGGCCCCGCAAGGAACGGAGCGAGGTTTCCGGCACCGTCAGCAGATCCTGCCCCCGAAAGGTAATCGTCCCATCCACGATCTTCTCCGGCGGCATAGGGATTAACCGCAATATCGACAATCCGGTGACACTTTTTCCGCAGCCGGATTCCCCGACGATTCCCACCGTTTCGCCGGCATCAACGGAAAAACTCACGCCGTCAACCGCCCGGGCCGTATCCTGGCCGGTATCGAAATGGACCGTTAAGTTCTCAACCGTAAGCAAAGTCATTTCGCTGTCCGCATCCCCAACCGCTGATTGTCTATTGGGCCGGAGTCTCCTGGCGCAACCGGGGATCGAAGGCGTCCCGGATGGCATCCCCGACCAAGTTGAAGGAAAGCACGGTCAGAACGATCGCCACCCCGGGGAAGGTCGAAATCCACCAGGCATCCACCGGATTATTCCTTCCCAGGTTAATGATGTTCCCCCAGCTGGGGGTGGGGGGCTGCACTCCCAGGCCGAGAAAACTCAGACCGGCTTCCATCAGAATAACATTCCCGATGGTCAGACTCATGAACACGAGGATGGGCGCCAGGGTATTGGGGATCAGGTGGCGTGTGATGATTCTCCCGGTCGTAAGACCAAGCGCCCTGGCCGCCTGAATAAATTCCCGCTCCTTCAATGAGAGCACTTCCGCCCGGACCAACCGGGCCACGCCCATCCAGCCAGTGCCCCCGAGCACCAATATGACCCACAGAAACGAGGGACCGACAAAGGCGATGACCACCAGGATCAGAAACAACCGCGGAAATCCCAGCATGAGGTCCGCCAGGCGCATGATCGCGCCGTCCACCCAGCCACCGAAATACCCGGCCAGCACGCCGGCAACCGTCCCGATGACCGCAGCGATCACCACGGCCAGGAGTCCGATGGAGAGTGAGATCCGGGCCCCGTACACAATCCGGCTGAACAGATCCCGGCCGAATCCGTCGGTGCCCAGCAGATGACCGGACCGGAGCGACGGCGGTAAAAATCGCATGTGGAGCACATCTGTCTGCGCCGTCGGATCGAACGTGGTGACCAGCGGCGCCAGAAAAGCCGCACTGTACAGCACGAGAAGAATGATCAGGCCAATCCGCGCGCGCCGGTTCTGCCAGAGATGCCGCAGCCCCCGCCGCCATTCGTTTTCTCCCGCAGAAGATTCCCCGGCCTCGACTTTCCGCAGCTCCCGGTAATTCCAAAGATAGGATACCTGCAGGAGGACAAGCAGATACCCGGCGGCCACCCACAGATCCGGCGCCCCCCCACCCGTGAACACTCCGGCCAACCGGTCCCAGCGCCACGCGCCAATCACCAGCGGCACCAGGAACAGGAGTGCACACCAGATCCCGGTGCTTCGCCGACCCCGGAGGAACAGCCCCGGGCCAGGCAGCAAGTATTCCCAGCGATGTATGTTCGCATCCATAAATGTCATTTTCCACCGGTCATGAGTGATGCCCGGCGCCATAGCGGACGCGGGGATCCACTACGCCATAGAGTACGTCCGCCAGCAGGTTTCCCAGCAGGACCATGGCAAAAATGATGGCGGTCACGGCAATGGTCACCGGATAATCCCGCTGAAAAATGGAGGTCAGCATCACCCGTCCCATGCCGGGCCATGAGAAGACGATCTCCACGATCACCGCTCCGCTGAAAATATAGGGGATGGAGAGCCCGAACAAAGTGATCACCGGACTCAGCGCATTGCGCACGGCATGCTTCAGAATGACGGTTCGTTCCGGAAGGCCCTTGGCCCTGGCGGTGCGGATGTAATCCTGCTGAATGATCTCCAGCATACTCCCCCGCATATAGCGCATGGTCGACGCTGTGGAAGCAGCCGCCAGGACGAACACCGGGAGGATTAAGTGGACCAACCGGTCCAGGATCCGCTGTCCCAGGCCCAGATACTCATGATTCACCGACACAATACCGCCCGCCGGCAGCCAGCCCAACAACGAAGAGAATAAAAGCATTAACATCAAACCCAGCCAGAAACCCGGAATGGAATACAGAACTATGGATCCGACGGTTAACAGGTCATCCCCGGGTGAACCGCGATGCATGGCGGAGACAATCCCCAGAAACACCCCGGCTGTCAGCGATACGAGGAGCGCCAGCGAAGACAGGATGAGCGTATTGCCCAGGTAAGGACCGATCACCGAACGCACCGGTCGGGCCCGGTCGAAGGAGATGCCGAAATCCCCCTGCACAAACGACGATAGCCAGCGCCAGTATTGCACGTACAGCGGCTGATCCAGACCGAATTTTTGGGTCATGAGTTGCTGAACGGCGGGATCGAAATTCGGACTGACGTACTTATCCGTCGGATCGCCCGGGGCAAGATGCATGATGAAGAAGGTCAGGGTCAGCCCTAACCACAGCATGGGAATTGCCGTCAGAATCCGTTTCGCAACGTACTGCGTCATCGGTCAGCTATCCCTTATGACTGGCCGGCAGGCATCCAGTACTTCCGTTCTTTGACCGGGACCCACCAATCCCGCAAGTTTTGGTATACGCCCCGATGATCCATGACAACGCCGTGGAATCGTGCATCCAGCCCGTGCCCCGATTCCATGTAATACAGCCAGGTATACGGCTGCTCCTCTTGCAACAGACGCTCCACCTGGCTCCAGAGCTGTTTCGCTTGTTCGGTGTCCACGGTCAGCGCGGCGTTGGCGTTCAACTGATCGAATTCGGGATTGCGATAGGTAATAAAATTATATCCGCGGAGGGCCGCCCGGGAGTCCAGAACCATGGCGAAGTTCACTTTCAGGCTCACCGCCCAGCCCAATAGGGCCGCATCGAATTGTTTCCCCTGCATGTCATTGAAAAAGGTAAGGCCCTCCTCCTGCCGGATATCCATCCGGATGCCAACCTTCTTCAGCATCTCCTGGATCAGTGTACAGACCTGTTCCCGCCGGACATTCCCGGCATTGGTTTTCATGGTGAACTGAAATTCCCGGCCATCTTTCTCCAGGACGCCGTCGTTATCGGCGTCCCGCCACCCGGCCGCCGCCAGCAGCTGCCTGGCTTTTTCCGGGTCGTAAGGGATTTCGGAGATGTTCTCATCATGGGCCCACAGAATGGGGCTGATGGCGCCGTGCATGGGTTTCAGCATTCCGTATCCCACCGCTTCCCGCAGCAACCCCCGGTCGATGGCGTACGTCATGGCCTGCCGGACCCGTTTATCGGCAAAATACGGACTGGGAATCGCACTAAAACTCTCCGGCGTGGTAAACTGCTTCGGATCATATCTCTCCGGATCAATGTTGTTCCAGGCGATGATATCGTAATTTCTCCCCATGAATTCATAGGGTTTAATCCGGCTGTCCCCGTGCTGATACTCCTCCTTCAACTGCTGGAACGCCTTGGCCGGAATATCTTCCAGGAGGTCGAGTTCACCCGTTTCCAGCTGGGTGAGTAGCGTGGTGCGGTCGGGGATAATTTTGAACACCAGGCGATCCAAATGCGGTTTCCCCTGCTCGTAATAGCGGGGATTCCGAACCAGTTCTATCTGCTGCTGCGGTTGCCAGCTCTTCAGCATGAAGGGCCCGTTCCCGACCGGATGCCGGTTAAAGTCGGCGGTGCGAAAACCCGCCAGCGGCACGTCTTCGAACACATGTTCGGGCAGCACTTTTCCTTCCACTGCGTCCATGATTTGATAGGGGTAGACCCGGGAAAAATGGTAGATAACCGTCGAATCGTTCGGGGCGCTGACATCGTCGATGAACTGCTTCCAGCTGGCCGCCGCCCAGGCGACGTCCGGGCTGGTGGCCACCCGATGGGAGAACACCACATCGTTGGCGGTTACCTCCACCCCGTCCCACCACTCCACATCGGTCCGCAGGTGAAAGGTGAGGCTCTGCCGGTCGTCACTGAACTCCCAGGACCTGGCCAGGCGGGGAGCATACGTCCGCAGATCCGGATTGATGTCCGTCAGTGACAGAAACATCATCCCGACGATATCGCCGCCGGTCTGACTTTCCACCACATAGGGGTTCAAGGATTTCACATCGGAAATAAACCCGCCGATCAAAGTTCCGCCCTGGGGGATTTTTTGACCATTGCTCATGGTCACCCACTGTACTTCCCCCTGGCGGCCTCCTCCGCCACTACAGGCCGCTAATAAACCGGTGAGAACTATCAGCAGAGGAATAAATTTTTTCACAATGGCCCTCCTCACGAATTAGAAAATGTGCATCTGGCACAGGAGATAGGTTATCGGAGCGACAATCAGCATGGAATCGAAGCGATCCAGAACGCCTCCGTGCCCGGGAATGATGTGCGAAGAATCCTTGATATCCGCGGTCCGCTTGAGCCAGGACTCCATTAAATCACCGATCTGTCCGAAAATACCGATGATCACCGCCAGCAGCAGCACCATCCCCAGAGTCAGTTCCGGCAGCCAGGGCGAAAAAGAGACCACCAGCAGCACCAGCGCAGCTCCCAGAAACCCGGCAACCGCTCCCTCCACCGACTTATTGGGACTCACCTTGGGGCTCAGCTTGTGCTTGCCGACCAGCGTGCCCAGGAAATACGCGCTGGTATCGCACATCCAGACCCCGACAAACAGGAGCATAACAAAATGCCCCATGCTCCCATATGATGCAAACACCCCGCTTTCCCGGATCCCGATCAGCGAGGTGAAAAACACCCCGATATAAACCGCCCCGAAGAGCGTCACCGCTGCGTTTGTGATGGGCCGGGCGTTCAAACCGAACAGAGCGATGCCCAGCGAAACCATGGCGCTCACCATGAGCACGAACAGCACCACCGCGGGCACTTCCCAGTACATTCCGGCAGCCACTCCGACGGTGGTGAGGAATCCCAGCCACCGTTGGGGTTGCATCTGCATCATTTCGGTCATCGCATAGAACTCGAAGACACCGAACAGAGCAATCAAGGTGACCAGGAGCGCAAAGAAGAGTTTTCCATACCAGATCGCCAGGAGAAAGATCGGGATTCCGATGATCGCAATGAGAATTCGTTGTGTGGCTTCTTTCACATCCGCTTCCTGCCCGGGCTCACAGCTCTATACCCTTATGTATCGACATTCGGGGACAATACTTGAGTTGGCTGTCTGCCCGGCCGCTTGGTGGTCAGTGTATGTTAAGTCCCTAACAAATCACCTGGGTAAATCAAATAGTATATTGATTCGAGGTATGTATGGCAAGGAGATTGTTCTTTAGATCATTGTGCGTACTCATTATCCCCCAGTTCCACAATTTTCATCTTCACCCGGGCGGTACCCTCGGCCACAATCCCTAACTTTTTGGCGGCACCGTAGGAGAGGTCAAGCATGCGTCCCCGCACAAACGGTCCCCGGTCATTAATCCGGACCAGGGCCGATACATTATTTTTCAGATTAGTAACCCGGACCACGGTATTAAACGGGAGCGATTTGTGGGCCGCTGTGATACCGTACATGTCGAAGGTCTCCCCGTTCGCTGTTAACCGTCCGTGAAACTTGGGGCCGTAGTAGGAAGCCACGCCGACGAGGACCTCTCCGACCCGGAAGTGTGCTTCGAGTGTCGGTGGTGCGGTGCGGCGGTTCCGGGGAGCGACCGTGTTCCGGGGCGGTTTATTCTCCGGGCGCGAGGTGAACCGGGGAGCCGGTGTACACTCGGTCACGAAGCCCAGGGTGAGGATGATGAGAACGTAGAAAGCTGACTTACCCATGAGCGGCTCCTATCACATCCGTTATCCGGTCGATCTTATGCTGAATCAGCCAGTCGTCGATTGCCGGCACCAGTTTCGGCCCCACGCCGGGATCCCGGTAATTCATGGTGCCGATTTCCACGGCAGAGGCGCCGGCCATGAGGAACGACAGCACGTCTGTCGCCGTGGCGATCCCGCCGATCCCGATAATGGGCACATCCACCACTTCGGCGACTTTGAACACCTGCGCCAGAGCCACCGGTTTGATAGCCGGGCCGGACAATCCCCCGAAGATGGTACTCAACACCGGCCGCCGCTTCTCAAGGTCAATAGCGGCCCCCACCAGCGTATTGACCAATGAAATCATATCGGAACCGGCCCCCACCGCGGCCTCTGCCATCTCCTCGATCGAGGTGACATTCGGAGACAGTTTGGTAATGAGCGGCCGGTCGGTCCGATCCCGCAACTCGCTGATCAGGGTGTGGAGGTGCGGACAGGACACCCCGAACTCCATGCCGCCTTCCTTGACGTTGGGGCAGGACACGTTAATTTCGTAACCGTCGATACCCGGCTCCTGATCCAGCAGCTCCAGCACTTCGCAATACTCGTCTATTTTGCTCCCGGCGATATTGACGATAATGACCGTTCCCCTGTCCCGGATGCGCGGCAGTTTCTCCCGGAGGAAGGCTTCGACCCCGATGTTGGCCAGGCCGATGGAATTCAGCATCCCGCTCGCCGTCTCCACGATCCGTGGCGGTGCATTGCCATCCCGGGGCTGCCGGGTCAGCGACTTGGTGACAATACCCCCGAACTCCGCAATATCAACATATCCGGGGAGATCGTCCCCATATCCGAAGGTGCCGCTGGCCGTGAGAATCGGATTTTTCAGTTCGAGTGTGTCCAGCCGTGTGTGGAGATCGCTCATAAGGACTCCGGGGCTCCTTCCGTCAGTGTCAGCTGCGTACCGTCGAACACCGGCCCGTCCTTACAGACCAATGCATATTTTTTCCGGGGCGGTTTTTGCTCGATGACACATCCCTGGCATAAGCCGATTCCGCAGGCCATCTCCCGCTCGATGGAAAGTTCCACCGGAATACCGAACCCCTGGCAGATGCGGGTCACCTGGGCCATCATCGGTTCCGGGCCGCAGGAGTAAGCGTAGTAGCGCGCCGACGGTTCCTCCTGCCGGCGCAGATACTCCCGGAGCGCATCCGTTACCAATCCCTGGGTACCCAGCGTACCGTCATCACTGGTTAAAATGAGTTCCGCGTCCGGATCTTCCCGGTAGTAATGCTCGTCCGCAGTGAGGGCGCCCATGAACAGCACCGGCCGGAGCCCCAGTCGAACGAAGACGTCCCGGAGAATAATCAGCGGTGCGAACCCGAGCCCCCCGCCAATCAGGAGCGGCCGGTCCCCAGGTGCTAACCCGGTGGTAAAACTGTTCCCCAGGGGTCCGATAATGTCCGCCGTGTTCCCCGGCTGCATGCCGGCCATCTGGTGGGTGCCAATCCCAATCGCCTTATAGATAATCGTAATGATCTGCCCCCGGCTCCTGGCGATACTGAACGGTCTCCGCCAGAGCGGCGCGCCGTCCGGGTTGGTCTGAATGTTAATAAATTGGCCGGGGTGAAACGCCGCCGCAATATCGGGTGCTTCCAATTCCAATGAAAAAATTTGTCGGGCGATTTCCTGGTTGGAGCGGACCGGCGCCTGGGTCAGATAAACATCCGTCATGAAGTTTCTCGAGTTGTTCCTTGGGTTCCCGTGGGGATTGCGGCTCTGCCCATGATTAGATGTTAGCGTCGCAAGATTGGTTTGGAAGCGGATGGTTCCGGTTCGCCCGCTTTGTTCCGGACAGCCGGCGCCTGCGGCCGGGCGGACTGTTCATTCTCGGTTTTCGCCGGGCCGGCATTGTCCGCACTGCTGGCCAGAGCGCTCCGAATGGATTGGAGCTGCTTGATTCGATCGGTGACAGGATCTGTTAGGGCGTGATCAGGATATTGCGTCTGGAACCGCTGATAATCGGCCAGCGCCGAATCCAGCTGCATCAGCCGGTTTTCAAAAAGCCATCCCCGGGCGTATAAGGCTTTGGCACCGAACCGGGTTTCGGGGAAGTCCCGGTGGATTCGGTGCAACAGGACGAGAGCGGACTGATAGCGGTGGGCCGTTATCAGCGAATCAGCCTGGTGATATAACTGTGCAGGATTCGAATGGCCCCCGGCAGCTTCCGTCATGGGCTGCCCGGTAGTCTCGGCGGTGAGTGAGCGTCCTGCCTCGGTCTCGGCATACTCCTGCAGGAGGGTTCGCCGGAGCGATGCCGCCTGGCTGTCCTCCCGGAGCACATGTTTGAAACAGAACCATCGCAGCAGCAACGTTTTCGCGACGAACTCCTTCTCCGGAGCGATCCGGGCGACCGTATCGGACATGGCCAGGCCCAACTCGGGCTGCTCCAGATCGAACATATAAATTTCCGCCATCTGGTACAAGGTCTCTACGTACTGCTGAAATTCCGTCGGTAGTGAGTCCCCGCGGGTGGCCATGGTGAAAATCCGATCCGCGCCGGTTTGCTTCACTTTGCTCAGTTCACCGAACCGATCCGGTTCCGCCTGCCCGGCGGTCCCCGGGCTCACCGGCTCCCGGCCGGGCCGGTCCCGGGCCGGTTCCCGTCTGGCCAACTGGGGTTCGGCGCTGGAACGGGACTCTGCTTGCCCGGTCGCCAGTATCTGTTTCGCCACCTTGTTCCGGGTGCGCTGTAACCCCTCCAGGGTGGTGATGGTCTGGATTTTCACCCGGGCAGAATCCACATACTCCGAGGTCCGGTCCGCCCGCGCAACCTGCTGATAGCTCCCCCTGGCGCCGGAGTAATCCCGGGCGTCAAAGGACGTCTCACCCAGCAGATAAAACGCATGGGCCGCGGCCGGCGTATTCCGGTAATTGGCCGTGACATATTTGTACGCCTCCACCGCGCTGGCGGTATCCCCGGTCATTGCCGACAGCAAACCGCGTTCGACCTCCAGGTCCGGCCACAACTCCTGAAAGTTTTCGTCCGCCAGCATCAGCGAGAGCTGCTTCCGTGCCGGCTCAAAGGCCCCGCTCTTGCGAAACAGCTGGGTCATCTCAAAATCAATTTTCCGGTCGAATTGCGGTTTCCGGGTGAATTTAGACGCTTCCCGGTAATACTTTTCGGCGTCATCGAACCGGCCTTCTTCCACCGCCCACTGGGCCGTCCGCCAGGCGGCATCCGCCTTGATCTCCCGATCGTCCGACACACTAATGGCCTGGTTAATCGCCGTCAGCATCTCCTGGGAGTTTCCTTCCGCCTGGTTCAGGTCGGCCAGTGCCAGATACGCCTGGGCCCGGATCTCTTCCGGGGCGCTGCTTTCCACCAGCTGTTCCAGGGTATGCCGCGCCAGTATATAATCTTCGATAGCCAGATATGCCTTCCCCAGGAACAACCGGCCTTCATTGGCCAAAGGGCTCTGCGGAAACTTATCCAGCATCTCGAGCAGCTGATCTCTGGCCGCCGTATATTGCTCCAGATAATAATACGATTTTCCCATGATGAGGTAGGCGTCGTCGACATATTTGGAATCACCGTATTGCTCCAGGATCTTCCGGCCCTTATTCACCGCTTCCCGAAAATACTGATTCGTCTCACTGGTGGCGCTCCGCCGGTCCCGTTCCTCCTGCCGCATGGCTTCGTATCCGTTCTGGTAGGCCGTCTCGGCATTATAAAAGGTGTTAAAATACGCACAGGACACCAGGAAGGATCCCAAAAGAAAGGCTGGGAGGAGCACATACCTGTTTTTTATTCTGCTTGCCATTCTTGGTACTGCCTCAATAGTTCGGGTAACGCTTTACCGGCCGGAGCCCGAATTACCATGTCCGCAATGAGGGAAATATCGGTATGTTCGGGATTGATTTCAATCAAAAACGCTTCATGGCTCTTGGCAATCCGGGGTAATTCCGCTGCCGGGTATACCACGGCCGAAGTCCCGATAGAGAACATGACATCGGCGCCGGCACAGATACGCTCGGCCTCGCGAACGGTGTCCGGGGGTAGCGGTTCACCGAACCACACCACGTCCGGCCGGATATACCCCCCGCAAGCGTCGCATCGCGGGGCATGGTCCGGTTCCGTCACCTTCATGTAATCATAACGCTTCCCACATTGCACACAATAATTCCGGTGAATGTTCCCGTGAAGTTCGATGACATTGGTGCTGCCCGCTTTTTGATGCAATCCATCGATATTTTGGGTGATCACGGCGACATATTCGAACATCGTTTCCATCTGAGCCAGTGCGGAATGCGCCGGGTTTGGCCGGACTTTGCCGATAATCTCCCGCCGGTGGGCGTACCATCCCGAAACCAGTTCCGGGTTTTGGATGAAGGCGTCGAAGTTCGCCAGTTCTTTCGGTTCATACTTTTGCCACAAACCCTCTTCGCCCCGAAAGGTAGGGATACCACTTTCCGCAGAGATCCCGGCGCCGGTCAAGGCGGCGAGATGCCGGGCCTCCCCCAGCCGTTCGAACAGATACGGATCCAGGTCCAGCGACATCTGCACGTCCTCTTCCCCCAGAGTCCTTTTTATAAACTGACGTATTTTCCGGAAACTCACCGTTGTGCCTCGGTAACAATCTCTCCGTTCACGATGACGATATCGGGGAGGGATTGCATGCTCAACGGAGGATCGCTCCAGATATTCAGGTCGGCATCTTTGCCCACTTCCAGAGTTCCGATGCGGTCAGCCACCCCCAACATCGTGGCCGGGTTTACCGTCAGGGTTTCCAGCGCTTCCCGGGGAGACACGCCCCAACGTTGCAGCTGTGCTGCCTGATATACCACATCCCGTACTCCGCCGGTCCCTTCCAATCCGAAGTCATTCACTAAAATCTGGGTTCGAAAATGTCTGGCGATTACTTCCGGAACCAACAGCTGGTCAATCGGCCTCAACCATTCCGTCGGGCCGGTGGTGGCCACCGGTCCCGGTATGATGTTTTCGACCTCCCCCTGCAATCTATCCCATAGTTGTGCCATTCCCCTCATATTAACAAAGATAGGCTTTAACTCAAAATCCTCATTCAGCGAGATGCCTCGTTCGATTTCTGTGGGAGTGCCGGCATAGATCATGACCGGAATTTCCTGATTTAATGCCTGAATCAGCACTTCCGTGTTTTCGGTGATATCCAGTGCGCTGACATTATTTTCGAGGCTCTCCCGGGCCCGCTTCAATTCCAGGGCCCGCCGGAAGCTGTTTCGGATCTGCAAAATGACTTCCACCTCGGACGCCAGACTACGTTCCTGAGGAGCGGAGGATGCCACGGTTCCCTTTTCCAGAAAAATGCTGAGGGCGCTGTGATCGCTGATCACACGGTCCTCAAATCCCTGGCCCGAGGTTTTAATCAACAGGCCCACCCCGGGCATGGGACGTCGTGAGTAGGGCATCACATTAGCGGTGGTCACTCCGTGGAGGCTGGCCTCCCGGAACCCCGGATCCTCCAGGTCGATCTGGTCCAGAACCCGGTAGCCGGGGGTAATTTTTCCCAGCGATGAATCCGCGGCGTCCTCCGGCGGCACTCCCAACCGGCAATGCGCCAGGATAAAGCCGGGGGTTATATATTTCCCCCGGGTATCCAGCTGCATGGCGGTATTCGGGATACTTAACCGGCGTCCGATATAGGTGATTTTACCATTCTCGATCCGGATGAGGCCGTTCTCGAGATTCTCTCCGGTCATGGTAATAATAGTGCCGCCGACAAGGTAGAGCGGTTCGGTCTGGCCGGATAAAGGCCCGGCACACCAGAGGATCAGGAAAAGAAATGTGATTACTTTGTGTGCCATAACAGATGCCCGTTTGTCACCGTCAGTATTATCCGGCTGGTTACGTCCAAAGGCGGCTTATCGAACACCACCAGGTTGGCCCAGGCGCCGGCTTCGATCACCCCGAATCGTTCATCCCGGTGCAGATACTGGCCGGGCCACCGGGTCACCGAGGCCAGCGCCTGCCATTCCGACACGCCGTATTGGGGTAACTGGCGGATGTGATCCAACAGACTCCCCTCCCCGGCGGCCGGGTAAAACGAGGCGACGGCATATCCCAACCCCAGCTCGCCCAGCCGGGACGGAATGGAAACATAGCGGTTGGATTCCGGGCTGAACGAAAACAGCGACGGTCCCAGAATCGTCGATGGCAACCACTGTTCCACCGCATCGGCTCCGATTAAATCCAGGGCGTTCACGATCCCGCGAAGCCGCCCATAATAGCCGTGCAGATGATACGTTTCCAGCAAATCATGCGCCTGCAAAAAGTTGATCCCACTGTCCACCAGAATGTAGATCGGCAGATCAGTCTGGGTAATGTGCGAAAGCGTGCGGGCCGCCGGGGAAAGATCGTGGCGGTTATCATAGATATTTACCGTCTGCAACACATTCCGGAATCGATACATGCGGTGTTCCCTGCGCGTGCGGTGAGCGGCACGCCCCTGGTCCGGCAAGACCGGCGGCCCCGCCAGAGATACCTGGTAATCCAGCGTATCCACGGCAATAATCGGGCCTCCCACGGAATCGGGCATGAGGTGGATCAGCGCCGAATACCCTCCGAACAACGAATCCGCCGGGGGCCGCAAGGCAATGGTCGTAATCCCCGACCGCAGCGCCCGCAAAACGGATTCCTGGCTCGGATGAAAATATTCCAGCACCGAGTGATCTGGTGCTACCGGTCGGGCCGGATATTGCAACCCGAGGCCGGAATGGGCATCAATCAGTCCCGGCATCAGATACCCTTGATGCAGATCGATTACCTCGCCCCGGACCTGTTCCGGCGGGGTGCGGTCCAGGACCGCCGTAATCCGTCCGCCGGCGATCTGGACGAAGCCACTATCCAGCACCCCCCGTTTGGTCATGGTGTAGATCCGGCAGTTGACAAAAGTCACCGGTGTCGGTTGGGCCGGGAGGGCTGAAGCCAGCAGAACGAAAAAGAGCAATCCAACCAGGGTACTTTTAGTCACTGTTCGATACAAAGGTACCAGCCATTCCGGTTTCTGTGAAGTCCCGCAACAGGATTCAGACTTCTCTGCAAAGAAAAGTGTATTCGAACTTATGAATACAATCCGCTTTCCTTTATCTATTTTACCAAAGATAGCGCAAATTTAAAAAGCACAACAGTTCCCGTAATTTAATTGCAACTATTTCACATCGCAATCGATCTATTGACCGCAGTGTGGAGACACCTACACCGGGCAGCAGGTGAAATAGACTCGATCCCCGCGAGGCGCTGTGGACTTCTGCCGTTACTGCAGAAAGATTCGCAATGAATAGAAACAGAGAGAAAAGAGGAAAAGACCGCTCGCGTCAGCTGACAGCCGTCTGGATTTGATCGTACGTGACCACACAGTTCCGGCCATTCTCTTTGGCCCGATACAATGCCTTATCGCCCTGCTCTACCAGATCATCGACCGTCAGATCGGAGGAGGCGGTGGCATAGCTGATGCCGGCACTGATAGTGACATGAATTTCCCGGGGAGGTTCGCCTGCCGTTTCCGGGAGCAGTTTGAAGGGGTGATTTTCAATCCGGTTCCTGAGTCGTTCGGCGATGACCAGTGCGCCCTCCGCATTGGTCTCCGGTAAAATAATAACGAATTCTTCACCGCCGTATCGCACCGGGATATCGATTTTCCGGGCGGAGGAGGAGATCAGCCGGGCCAGTTCCCGCAACACTTCGTCCCCGTTCAGATGCCCGTAGTTATCATTGACCCGTTTGAACCGGTCGACATCCAGGATCAGGAAAGATACGGTGCTATGATACCGGCGGGCCCGGTGCAATTCGTTCTTCAGCTGCTCCTTGAAAAACCGGCGGTTGTACAACCCTGTCAGGCTGTCTTTGATGGCCATCTCCCGCACTTCGCGAAAAGCGAACAAATTTTTGATGATATGCAGCACCAGGGCAATCCGCTGGGCAAAGGTGTACAACAACCGTACCTCCTCTCCCGTATAACTGCTCTGCCGGCAGGATCCGAGGTAGATCATTCCCACCAGCTGGTCTTCCGGTGCCTTCAGCGGAAGATTCACACTGGCTTCGATGGGCTGTGCTAATGGACGGCCTTCGGATGCGGACTGGCTGCCGTCCCAGGTGGTGATCCGGATATCAGGATCGGGATTTTGACTGGTTCCCACCGATAGATCGGAATAATGCCCGTGGATTTCCGCTTTCAACATCGCGATGATGGAATCATCCAAGACATAGTCGGAGAGAATATAAGCCCGGGTCTCACGTTCCTGAAACGTGGTCAGCATCCCGACATCAAAATCGATGATCTTTTTTAGATCCAGAAAGATGGTTTGGACCAAATCGTCAAAATTCTGGTTGGTGCCGACCTTCTTGCTCATCTCGTACAGGAATTTCAGCCCCTTGTCTTTCATGGCCGAATGGGTTTCCAGGTCCAGCACGTAATTATAGAGGTTCAACTCGGCCGAGGTGGGTTGGATTTCCGGAGTGAAGGTCAGAATCAATCCTTCATTTCCTTCTGCTCCTTTCGATCCCGGAGCCGCCAGCACGGTAATATTATACCGGGTGCTTTCTCCGGTCTCCTCCTGGATCCGGATTTGCGTGAGAGCGATGCCATAACTCGTCAGACCGTCTTCGATTTCGCTCCAAAAAGTATCCCCATCGAGTTCCGGAAAAACCTCTTCCAGAGACATTTGGAGCAGTTCCGCTTTCGAGAATCCGGTGAGCTGTTCCGCGGCGGTATTGGCGTCCGAAACCACCCGGTCCGACCGCCGGACATGGAAAAAAGCGGTTTGGGCCATCTCCTTTTCAAAGTTTTCCTCGGGCTGTTGGCGCAGGGATTCCAGCCAGCGGGCCAGCTGATCCCGTTGTCGTTTCCGCTGAAATTCCTCCAGGGCCTCCTCCAGAATACCCCGCAACTGCTCCACGGGAAACGGTTTGCGCAGGAACCGGTACACCTCGCCTTCATTGATGGCTTCGATGGCCAGTTCCAGATCGCTGTAGCCGGTCATAATAATGCGTACAATATTCGGAGCCGTCTGCTTCAGCTCCCGCAGCACCTCCATTCCGGTCATTTCCGGCATGGATTGGTCCACCACCGCTACCTGAATATCGTGTTCCCGGACCAGTTGAATCGCCCTGGGGCCGGAATCGGCAGGGAGCACCCGAAAGTCCGCCGCCTCGGTGGCGGCCTGGATCATGCCCCGGACTTCCGGATTGTCATCTACGATGAGTATTGTTTTCTGCATAATAGTATGTTGATGTAATGGAGACTGGCAGCTTCATTAAATCTCGGAGACGGGGAAATTCTGGTGTTTCCCCATCACCTGCTCCACCACCCGGGTAACGATGGTCGAGTTCTGCATGATATAAAAATGCAGAGAGGGGACGCCGTTTTCCAGGAGGTCCAAACTCTGCCGGACAGCCCATTCCACGCCGATATCCTTGACCCGGTCGTCCGCGGCCGCGTCCACTTCCCTGGAGAGTTCTTCCGGTAAATCCACGTGAAAGTACTTGGGCAGGATGTTCAGATGCCGTTTACTGGTAAGAATTTTGAGTCCGGGAATGATAGGCACCTGAATGCCGGCCGCTCTGCATTTTTTTACATACTGAAAGTAATGGCGGTTATCAAAAAACATCTGGGTGACGATATAATCGGCGCCGGCCTCTACTTTTTCCTTCACGCGCTGAATGTCCCATTCCAGATTCGGCGCTTCGAAATGCTTCTCGGGGTAGCCGGCCACACCGATGCAGAAGTTGGCCGGCTCCGCATCCACCAGTTCCTCCAGATACTGGCCCCGGTTCATTTCCGTGATCTGCCGGACCAGTTCCACCGCATATTCGTTCCGGGTTCGGCCGTTCAGTAATTCCTTGCGGTAGCCGGTGTCGTCCCCCCGGATAGCCAGGACGTTTTCAATGCCCAGGTAATTCAATTCGATGAGGGCATCTTCCGTCTCCTGCCGGCTGAATCCCCGGCACAGCAGGTGAGGAACGGTGTCGATGTCGAACCGGTGCTCAATGGCGGCACACAGACCGATGGTGCCGGGCCGCTTCCGCTTGATTTTTCGCCGGAAAACCCCGCCCGGTTGCTCTTCCAGTTCCACTTCCGCAGCATGGCTGGTGACGTCGATAAACGGCGGATGGAACGACAGCACGTTCTCGATGGTCTGAAAAACTCCGGCGCTGCTGCCGCCCCGGGTCGGCGGGATAATTTCGTAACTGATTAAGGGCTCTGTGGCCTGCTCCAGGTGTTCGACAACTTTCATGTATCCGCCTGCCGCTCGTCTCCTGTTACACTCAATGTGCGTACGAATCTGTACGCAAATATAGACCGGGCCAAAGGCAGAAGCAACTCTTAAAAGCCGGGCTCAAAACCAGAAATGCGTCTGGAGGATCAGTTCGCTCCGCGAGAACGAGGGGCTGGCCGTGGCTTTCAAAATACGATATTGCGGCAAGATCTCGATATACGACACCGGAAACAAATCCGCACCCAGGCTATATCGCACCAGTTCGTCGTGTGCCTGGCTTAAATCGGCATCGAACAAACTGTGTTGCAGGGTGAGCGAGATCCCCTGACGCACCTGCACTGCGACATCGGCCAGGGTCGCCAGCCCCTGCTGTCCCCGAAACGGATAATCCTGCGTGAGATCAGCCTCCCCGGAAAAGGTGACGGCTCCCCGGTTCAGGCCGGCGTACAGCCCGTAATACGAGTAGGCATCCAGCTGGGGATAATAGCTCCCGTGGAAAAAGCTGCCGCCCACCAGGGCATTCATGGAGCCCAGCCAGAACGCCCGGGACGCGTTCACCGCCACGGAATAGACGGATTGTCCCGGTGATTTCACCACGCTGCCGGCCAGGTTCCACCCGGCCGGATTATAGCCAACTTCCAACCCGGTGGCGCCGTTCTGTGGTTTCCAATGCAGCCCCTGGAACAGCGAGGGTATCAGTGCCACGTTGGGATTCACCGTGATCCCCCCGACGTTTCCCCCCCTGGTGAACGCCGTATGGTCCGCAATGCGTAATCCATACGACTGCACAAACTTACCGAACCGAAGATAGGTGGCTCCCTCCCCGAAGTTCACCTGGCCCCAGAGATCCGTGGCCGCGCCGGTCGACAGCATCGACTGTTCCAGATAGAAGGTCAGATGCTCGGAGGGTGTGATCCCCAGGTACAGGTTTCCTTCCATGGGAAAAAAAGCATCCTGGGACGTCGATCCCTGTGCATACCGGTAAAACTGGGCCCGGATATCGGTGCCGGCCCGGATATAGTCGTTCAGGGCCGCCGTGAAATCCTTCTTGCCGAAATCATCCCAGGGAATGGTGGGCAGCACCTCCTGGGAATAATATCCGGCGCCGTATTCGTTGCGCAGCCCGGCCCCCTGATTATCCACATGGCATTTCTGGCAGGTGACGGCTTCCCGGATGGCGAACCGGGGGTAGGCTGTGAGCAGGGCAGCCACAGGCCCTGCACACAAAAGCGCGACGCAGAGACTTCCGAACAGCAGTTTTTTCCTCCAAGACATGGCAATCTTCCTTTACTTGTGAATGTATGAGTATCCATCCCGCCTTTTTCGTAAGGACAGGGGATTTTGGGCCCAATTTCCGGTATTATATACGAATCCCACACCGGGAGATCTGTAAAATGTCTTACATGTTCGAAACATGCCTATCGGGCACTCTGTGAATACCCGGAACAGGCGTGGTCAACGTACCGGCCTCTTCCCTGGGAAGAGGATCTCCGGGCGCTGCCGGTCCTCGCCAGGCTGTCAGCGCCCAGAGTACCAAATAAACAATCGGAACAAACAACCGAATGCAGCGCACCTGCCTACCGCATGAACCACCGCTGCTGGTAGGTATCGGGGAGCGCCATAGCCTTGCGGGGCCCCCAGGTGCCCGCCTCGTAGGGGTGCACCGGCAGTTCCGCCCGCAAAAGCGGGGTGTACAGCCCCCAGCTGGCTTCCACCTCATCGGCATGGACGAACAGCGTCTGGTCTCCCTTGAGCACGTCCAGCAGCAGGGTCTGGTAGGCGTCGGGGATAGGCCCGAACACGTCTCCGTACCGGAATCCCAGTTCATGGGTCTGCATCTCCACCTCATCCCCGGGGGTTTTCACCTCGAATTGCAGATCCACCCCTTCATCCGGTTGGATGGTAATGACCAGGGTATTAGTGCTCATCGTGGATCGATCCGTGGAATGGAAGAGAGCCACAGGCGGCCGCCGGAACCGGACCACGATCCGGGTCAATCGCCTGGGGAGCCGCTTCCCGGTTCGGATGTAAAAGGGCACCCCCTGCCAGCGCCAGTTGTTGATGTCCAGTTTCATCGCGATGAACGTTTCGGCGGTGGAGTCGGGATCAATCCCTTCCTCGTCCCGGTAGCCACGGACGGTCTCACCGTCGATTTGGCCTTTTTCATACTGCCCCATCACCACATCATCCGCCTGGATGGGCCGAATGGATTGCAGGACCTTGACTTTTTCCGTCCGGATGGCATCGGCATGGAAGGCGGTCGGCACCTCCATGGCGGTCAGCGACAGCAGCTGCGTGACATGGTTCTGCACCATGTCCCGCAGCGCCCCCGCCTGGTCGTAATAGCCGGCCCGGTGGCCGATACCCAGGTCCTCCGCCACGGAAATCTGGACGCTGTCGATGTGGTTCCGGTTCCAGAGGGATTCGAAGATGGCGTTCGCAAACCGGAAGACCAGCAAATTCTGGACGGTTTCCTTGCCCAGGTAGTGGTCAATCCGGTAGATCTGGGATTCCTCGAAGTTCCGATGGACGGCTTCGTTCAGGTGTTGGGCGGTCTCCAGATCCCGCCCGAACGGTTTTTCGATCACCACCCGGGTCCAGCCGGGTCCCTGGTTCAATCCCGTCTTGCCCAGATTTTCCAGAGTCGGTTCAAACGCGGTCGGGGGCAACGCGAGGTAAAACACCCGGTTGCCCGCCAGATCCAGCTGTTTTTCCACCTGCTTGATCTTTTTCCCCAGTTTCCGGAATTCTCCCGGATTACTTTTAGGCAGGTAATGATAGAAAATCCGCTCCGCGCACCATTGGTCGAAGGTCTCCGAATCCAGGTCGTGGGAGTTTTGCAGGGTCTCTTTGACCCAATCGCGGTAGTCCTGATCCGAGTACTCTTTATCCATGGCTACGCCCAGAATACCGCACTTCTCCTGTGCCACCTCCTCACTCTCAAGCAGATCGTAAACCGCCGGGAGCAGTTTCCGCTGGGTCAGGTCGCCGGTGCCCCCGAAGATCACAAAGAGGTGGCTTTTCTCCGGATCCTCCATGCTTACGCCTCCTTTTTCATCGCGTGCCCGCCGAACTGATTCCGCATCGCCGCCAGGAGTTTATCCGAATAAGCATCACGCTCCCGGGACCGCAACCGTTCCATAAGAGCCAGGGTGATCACCGGCGCCGGCACGTCGATATCGATGGCATCCGCCACCGTCCACCGCCCTTCGCCGGAATCTTCCACGTAAGGCGCAATTTCTTCCAGCCCCTGGCTGTCTTCCAGGGATTTCGCCGTTAAGTCCAGCAACCAGGACCGGATCACGCTGCCGAACCGCCAGATTTCGGCGACCTGGTGTAAGTCGAGGTCGTACATCTCCTTGTGCTTCAGGATGGCAAATCCCTCGGCGTAGGCCTCCATGACGCCGTATTCGATCCCGTTGTGCACCATTTTCACGAAATGCCCGGCACCCACGGGTCCTACGTGGCCCCAGCCTTTGTCCGGACCGGGCGCCAGGGTTTCCAGCAGCGGCCGGATGTGGTTGACGATGTCATCATCACCACCCACCATCATACTGTAGCCTTGTTCCAGTCCCCACACTCCGCCACTGGTACCGACATCGACATAATGCAGACCGTGTTCTTTCACCGACCCGGCCCGCCGGAGCGTGTCTTTGTAATTGGAATTCCCGCCGTCCACCAGAATGTCTTCCTCTTTCAGCAGGGGAAGGAGATCCTGGATGGCTTTGTCTACGGCGTCTCCGGCGGGAATCATGAGCCAGACCACCCGGGGCGATTCCAGATCCCCGACCAGTTCTTCCAGTGATTCGGTCCCGGGAATACCTTCTTTTTCCAGTTCCTCCACCTTCTCAGAATTCACATCGAACGTCACAACCTCGTGGTCGTCGCGTTTTAGCCTGCGAGCCATGTTGGCTCCCATTTTTCCTAATCCTACGATTCCGACTTCCATATTATACACCCTTTCTTGTTATTGTTCTTCAATATTTCCTCTTATACTTATTGTAGGGATTTCAACGGACTTTGACAAAATCACCCGGCTCCGTACTGCCCCGCAAGAACGCTGTTCGCCCCGGGGAAATGGTCCGGCTGCCGGGGCCGTTTTTTCCAGGGAGGGCAACGGGGTGGTACGTAGGCTGGCTCTCCAAAGATATCCGCCCCGATCGGCCGGAGGGAGCCGGTAGCCAATCGGGGCAGACGGTACATAAAAAGGATGGGAGCTACGTCAGAGAGCCTCCAGCGCTTTATAGGTTTCGGGAGCGATTTCATCTTCGGTTTCGATCCCCCGCAGAACATTCAACACCTTCAACTCCTGCTGCGTGAGCCGGCCCTCCCGCTCCAGGGCATGGAGCACGTGATGGACTCCCTGCCGGTACACGGAGGAATTGAAGTCCTCCACCAGGCGTGTCAATAACGGCTGCAAACTGTCCCGCCGGAGCGCTATCAGACCTTCGGCCGCCAGCCAGCGAATTTCGGGAGATTCATCGGTTAACCGGTCCACCAAAGCGGGAGCACACGAGGGATCCTTAATCTGTCCCAGCGCTTTGGCCGCCTCCCAGCGCACGTGTATACTCTTATCCTGCAGCACGGAGATCAAAGCCGGTACCGCGTGCCGGCCGTGCCGGATGACCTTTTCTCTGGCATCTGCCCGTTGCAGCCCGTTTTTACTATAAAATTTTTGCATCAGTTCTTGCAGGTCTTCCGTTTCCGAAATTACCGTCTGTTCCATCTCCATTCTCCTTCTCTTACTCAGTCATCGCCTCGTTTATCATGAGTTCTCTCCTCATCTAAATAAAGTAGGTATTGGGACAGACTTTATCGAATCTTTCGGGGATAAAATTACCGAAGTGATTTAACCGGCCGACCAACGTTGCCGTGTAGTCTCATGGACTGCGGAGCGTCCTCTCCCCTGCTCGCCGAACCGCTAATCCGAGAAGATCTGGAAGGACTGTTCCATGGTCTGGGTCACCTGTTCTTTGGTAATGATTCCCCGGACGTTCTCCGCGGAGGATTCCCCCTGCTTGTCCACAATGAGTGCGATGTGGGAGCTGGTGGAGGCCATCCCGGAGATGATGTGAAACAGTTTCGTCTCTTCCTGCGCCGTAAAATAATCCACGACCGCCAGATCCAGGATCGGGGTGTTATCATGGGCATCCCGGAAGGTTCGCAGCGCTACATCGTTGGTGACCACCCCACTCACTTCTCCCCTGGAATCCTGCAGGATAAAGTTCGAGACGTTGGGATTCTCCTTCAACACGGACCAGAATTCGCTGACGGTGAGTGACTCCTCGACCAGCTGAAAGCTGGCGTTCATAATGAGGCTGGCCTGCTTCATCTGGTAAAAATTCGCCTGGAGTGCTTCGGGCATAGAATGCTTCCGGCGAACCAGTTTCAGGGTATAAATCGTTTCGTTGGACAGCATTCTCCGAACGCCGTCGGCCAGCGCCACCGTCACGGTCATGGGAATAATGACGCGGTAATCCATGGTCATTTCGAAGATCATGACGATGCCGGCCATGGCCGCGCCGGTGGATCCGCCGATGGCTCCGGCCATTCCGGCGACGGCGAAGGCCGCCGGATTGATATTCAGGCCGGGAAAAATATTTTGCAGGAGAATGCCGTACGCTCCACCCAGGGTGGCTCCCATGAACAGACCCGGCGAAAAGATCCCGCCGGAGGCACCGGATCCCAAAGTCAGGGAGACCGTCAGTAACTTGAGGACGAATAAGAGTAACAGCAGAAAAATCGCGCTCAGATTGTTGGTCAGAATATCCTGAACAGCCGCATATCCGACTCCCTGGATGTAGTAATGCCCGAACGCCACCATCATCACGTACATCAGGACGCCGACCACCAGCATCCCCAGCATATGGCGGGTGTAGTAATTTCCTTTGATTTTATGCTCGAAAAAATCCTCGAACCCGTATATTGACTTGATGTACAGTGCCGATACCACTCCCATAAGAATCCCTAATCCCACGTACAGCAGCAACACCCAGGGATTGGTCAGATTAAAATAGGTCTGTTGAAAGTTCGGGATCATAAAGGAAGGGTGGGGTCCGAACACCAGCCGGCCGACATAGGTGGCGGTAGCGGTGGAAATCGCGACCGGCACCAGAGTCCGGACGCTGACTTCGTGCAGCATGATTTCCACGGCGAACAGGATCCCACCGACCGGGGTATTAAACGTGGCCGCGATCCCGCCGCCGGCCCCGCCGGCAATCAGGGTGATCCGCTGCCAGGTCGACATCTTCAGCACCTGTCCCATGGTGGAACCGAACGAGGCTCCGATCTGGATGATCGGCCCTTCCCGGCCGATGGCACCCCCACTGCCGATGGAGAGGGCGGACGCCACCGACTTAATGACGGCCACGATGGGCCGGATTACGCCGTTATTATAATAGATGGCATCCATTACTTCGGGCACCCCGTGGCCCTTGGCCTCCGGGGCAAAATTCTTCACCAGAAAGGCGACGCCGAACGCGCCCACTACCGGCACCAGAATGATCAACGGGCCCCAGGGCCCCAGAGGCGTATGCGAGTTGGCGTCGTATATAACGGAAAACTTGCCTAAAAACAATATGTTATGGAACAACGCGATCAGTCCGCGAAAAACCACCGCCCCCAGTCCCGCCACGACGCCGATGAGTACCGCCAGCAAGGAAAGGCCCAGCAGGTTCATGGACTTGCTGGGTTCGACCGTCTTTTCCGCCATTGTGGAATTGCCTCCGTCTCCTCTTTAAGGAAAGTTTATCCGCTCGCACCGATAATACATTTTTCAAAGTAACTGATTTCAGACACATTATAAACTCCCCTCCCGTCAGCGCTCCGACGGATCTCACCCTCCCCGGATTCCAGGCCGGGATGGTCGGGAACCGGTGCAGCCGGCGTGCCCGGTTCCCGTTCTCCACTTCCCCTGCTTTTCCCGGCATTCCGCCGGAATTGGGTATAGAAATAATGCTCACGATTGTATAGGTTGAAATAATCAATGGATCGAGGCGAGAAACATAACATTAGATCACCTCATATTTTCTTCACCTGTTTCACTTCCAACCGGAGGTACCAGCCATGAGTCCAGAGAAATCTCCGCACATCCCGAACGATCAGTTTCAATCTGCCATTCTGGATCTGGACGGAGTCATCACCCGAACGGCCCAGGTGCATGCGGATGCCTGGCAACAGATGTTCGATGATTATTTACAGGGCAGAGATGCCAATGCCCGCCCCTTTGACATTGAAACGGATTATCGGGAATATATTGATGGCAAACCCCGGTATGACGGGGTTCGGAGTTTTCTGGAATCCCGGAACATCCGGCTCCCCGAGGGGCAACCGGATGATCCCCCCGACGCCGAAACCATCTGCGGATTGGGGAACCGGAAGAACGACCTGTTCCGGGAATTGTTAAGGCAACGAGGCGTACAGGTCTACCAGGATACAGTGGACTGGCTCCGTGAATGGCGGATGCAAGGGAAACAAACGGCCGTGATTTCATCCAGTAAAAACTGTGCGCTGGTGTTGAAACAGGCCGACCTCACCGATCTGTTCGACGAACGGGTTGACGGTGTGGTATCGGAGGAACTCGGGATTGCAGGGAAACCGGCCCCGGATATCTTTTTAAAAGCAGCCGAATTATTGCACGTTTCTCCGGAAAAAGCCGCAGTCTTCGAAGATGCCATTGCCGGAGTAGAAGCCGGGCGGGCCGGGGAATTCGGTCTGGTGCTGGGGGTGGCCCGGAACAGCTCCGGCCAGGATCTTCTGGATCACGGAGCCGACAACGTCATTCACTCCTTCCGGGAGCTGGCCGCGCCGTCAGGTGCAGAATCAGCCGGACACGATCCGGCAACGCTGCCGTCGGCGCTGTCGGAGGAGAACGATCTGTTCCGGCATCTCCGGGAAAAAACCCCGGTCATTTTCCTGGACTACGACGGCACGCTGACGCCGATTGTAAATCACCCGGAAGATGCGGTGCTCTCCGACCAAATGCGTTCGCTCCTGCAGCAGCTGGCCGACCGGTTCACGGTCGCCATCGTCAGCGGACGAGACCGGCAGGACGTGCAGAACCTGGTGGGACTGGAGCAATTGATTTATGCCGGCAGCCACGGCTTCGACATCACCGGCCCCGGCGGCATGGCCATGCAAAACCAGGCAGGCCGCCAGGCACTGCCGGACCTGGAGGAGGCGGGCACGGCGCTGACCTCCGCCCTGCAGGATATCCCCGGAGCCCAGGTCGAGCGCAAACGGTTTGCTATCGCAGTGCACTACCGGAACGCTTCCCGGGAGGATGCCGCCCGCATCAAGGAGGAAGCGGAGCGGGAACTGGAACGGCATCCCCGGTTGAAGAAGAGCGGCGGGAAAAAAATCGTGGAACTGAAACCGGATATCGACTGGGATAAGGGCAAGGCGCTGCTCTGGCTCCTCGATGCTCTGGGACTGGACCCGCAGCAGGTCTTCCCCCTCTACCTCGGCGATGATCTGACCGATGAGGATGCCTTCCGGGTCCTCCGGGATCGCGGCGCCGGTATCCTGGTAGGCGACCACGGGCATCCCACCCTCGCGCATTCCACCCTGGAGGATGTAGAACAAGTGGCCCAATTTTTCACCCGGCTGTTACACTCGGGAAAGGATGCACGGTCATGAGTGACTGGAAAATTGTCTACGAAGACTTTAAACCGGACCTGGAACCACTGCGGGAGGCCTTGTGCACCCTGGGGAACGGCTACTTCGCAACCCGGGGCGCCGGCGAGGAATCCACGGCCGGGGATTCGCACTATCCCGGGACCTACCTGGCCGGTGGCTACAACCGGCTGGTTAGTGAGGTGTCCGGTCGCCAGGTGGAAAACGAGGATTTGGTGAACTGGCCGAACTGGCTGTTTCTGACTTTTCGGCCGGAGGATGGAGAATGGCTGAATTCGGCCCGCCAGCAGATCCTGGAATACCGCCAGGAACTGGATATGCAGGAAGGGGTGCTCTATCGCCGGATCCATACCAAGGACCACGCCGGCCGGGAAACCTTATTGGAGAGCCGGCGGATCGTGCACATGGAGCAACAACACCTGGGCGCGATTTCCTGGACCCTGACACCGCTGAACTGGTCCGGACGGATCCGGATTCGATCCGGTCTGGACGGCCGGGTGACCAACAGCGGGGTGGACCGGTACGGCGATCTCCGGGGCGATCACCTGGAGGTGCTGGATGCCGGCGAGCACAACTCGGAGAGCCTTTTTCTCCGGGTGCAGACCAGGCAATCCCACATCCGGATGGCCCAGGCGGCGCGTACCCGGGTATCGTGCGAAGGCGGTCCCTGTCAGCCGGAGCAGACCGTCATGACCCGAGCGGATTTTATCGCCCATGATTTCGTGGTGGAGGCCCGGTCGGCTCGTTCCGTGACCATCGAAAAAATCGTGGCAATCTATACTTCCAGAGATCACGCCATCAGCGAACCGACCCTGGAAGCCTGCAAGGCCGTTGATCGGGCCGAAACGTTCGAGGCACTCCAAAAAACGCAGCGGGAAGCCTGGGAGTACCTCTGGAGCCGGTGTGACATCGAGATCTCCGGGGACCAGGAGGTGCAGGATATTCTGCGGCTGCATCTGTTTCACCTGCTGCAAACCGCCTCCACCAGCGTCATCGACCTGGATGTGGGCATTCCGGCCCGCGGACTCCACGGCGAAGCGTACCGGGGTCACATCTTCTGGGATGAACTCTTTATCTTTCCCTTCCTGAACCTGCGGATCCCCGAGATCACCCGGTCGGTGCTCATGTACCGGTACCGCCGGCTGGACGAAGCCCGGCATGCCGCCCGGGAAGCCGGCTATCAGGGCGCCATGTTCCCCTGGCAGAGCGGGAGCAACGGCCGGGAAGAAAGCCAGGAGGTGCACCTGAATCCGAAATCGGGTGAATGGATTCCCGACGAAACCCATCTCCAGCGTCACGTGAATGCGGCGATTCCCTATAACGTCTGGCAGTATTACCAGGCCACCAATGACATCGCATTCATGTCGTTCTACGGGGCGGAACTGATCCTGGATATTGCCAAGTTCTGGTCCAGTATCGCGACCTATAATCCGGACCGGGACCGGTACGAAATCCGGAACGTGGTAGGTCCCGATGAGTACCACACCCGCTATCCGGACTCGGATGAACTGGGGCTGCATAATAACGCGTACACCAATATCCTGGCTGTCTGGGTCCTGCAGCGGGCGCTGGAAGTACTGCAAATCCTGGACGAAGACCGGCGCAAGGAACTCCGAAAATTTCTGGATATCGACCGGGAAGAGCTGGATCGCTGGGACGACATCAGTACCAAGATGTTCGTGCCCTTCCACGATGGCGGCATTATCAGCCAGTTCGAAGGGTACGAAAACCTGGAGGAATTCGACTGGGAGGGGTACCGGGAGAAGTACGACGATATACAGCGGCTGGACCGGGTGCTGAGCGCCGAGGGCGATAACCCCAACCGGTACAAGGCCTCCAAACAGGCGGACGTGATCATGCTCTTTTTCCTGTTCTCCGCCGAGGAACTCCAGCTGATCCTGGAACTGATGGACTACTCTTTTGATCCCGAAAGTATTCCCAAGAACATCGAATACTACCTCGCCCGGACCTCGCACGGCTCTACCCTCAGCCGGCTGGTGGATTCCTGGGTCCTTTCCCGTTCCAACCGGGAGCAGTCCTGGGAATACTTCGAAGAAGCCCTGCACAGTGATTTTCAGGATATTCAGGGCGGCACCACCCCGGAGGGCATCCACCTGGGCGCCATGGCCGGGACCGTGGACCTGGTACAGCGGTGTTATACCGGGCTGGAAATTCGCAATGACGTCCTGTGGCTGAATCCCACGCTGCCCGAAGAGCTGGAGACCCTCCGGCTGCGGGTTCGGTATCGGGGACATTGGATTTCCCTGCACATCTCGCATGACTTGCTGAAAATCTCCTTCATCAAGGGCTATTCGCCGGAGGTGCAAATCGGTGTGAAGGGGGAGGTGTATACCTTCCAGCAGGGCGCCTCCCGGGAGTTCCCATTGTAAGGAATCCGGCCACCGGATAACCGGGTGGCA
>Ga0102944_1000552_pt1 | contig 28282 bp, 22 predicted proteins | sample SalPonD_shore_MG_FD_78172 | JGI IMG/M metagenome (GOLD analysis project Ga0102944, IMG submission 78172) | Salt pond soil microbial communities from South San Francisco under conditions of wetland restoration - Salt Pond MetaG... | ecosystem: Environmental > Aquatic > Marine > Intertidal zone >...
AGTCCTTGACCGGCTTTTATTATCTGTCCTTCAGATCCCTCTATTTCCGGCCACTGAAGCATGAACCGTTCATATTTTCTCATTTCCTCGTCTGAAGTCTCATCCGCACTTGGATCAATGTATTTGAATGTTAACTGACCGTATAATTTGGTGTTCAATTCAGATACTGTATCCTTAATTATATTGACTATGTTATCAAGCCCTTCCAAACCGACTTCTTTGGCTATTTCATCCAAAGAAGAAGACTTTATTAGATTGACCTTGATTTTTTCATCCAGATTGAGAAGGGCAGAAATTTTGTGGTTCATTTTTTGTATTGTGGTTGTGATTTTATACTCCAGCCTTTGAGTGGAGGTCACTGCTGGGATCTTTTCAATAATATCTCCATGAATAAAAACCATCCCCATATAAGCTCGCTGCAGCTTTGCCTCATCTTGCTCTATTTTTTGGACATTGACAGGGTAGATCCCATAGTCCTGAGCTTTTCTGCGGTTCTCTTCTGCCTGCTCGCTTAAATCACCTTCTTTGGCTGTTACATCAAAAAAACGATAATTGAGATATTCGTTAGCATGTAAAGCATAGGCTTCTAAAAGGTCGTGAAGGTAAGATTCAATAGTGTTATAAGGAGCTGGAAGGTTTTTTGAAAAAAACACATTTATGGTTAACGGCTCTCTAAGAGTAGCGACAGCTTGTTTGCTGGCTTTGGATAAAGAATAAAGATTGTTTTCTGTTAAATCTATTCTAAAGAAAAACTTGAGAGCAACTAGATTGACAAGAACAGTTATCACAACGTACAGACCAAATTTATAATAGATAGATTTTCTTTTTATTTTTTCCATTTGGGTCTCCTTATTTCTTTTCCTCAATAACTAAATTAGTGGCATATAAAGCAACAAACGCAAGTGAAATAAAATAGACAATATCTCTTAAATCTATAACTCCTTTGGCAATATTTTGAAAGTGGTGACTAGCACTTAAATATTGGAAAAAACCAACAAAAAAATCAGGAACAAAGAACAAAACAAAATCAATCAGTAAGGTCAAGCTAAAACAAATAGCCATCCCGATAATAAAAGCAATGACCTGATTTCTTGTGAAGGATGAAGCCAGAAGCCCCACAGCGCTAAAACTAGCTCCGAGGAGAATGGCTCCAAAATATCCGCCTATGACCGGACCCCAATCCAAATCTCCAATAAAAGAAGTGGTCACAGCATATATAAGGGTCGGACTCAGCATAATCGCTACAAAGACGACCGCTGCTAAAAATTTCCCCATGATTATATCCCTAAAAGATAAAGGGAGAGTGATAAGCAATTCATAGGATCCTATATTGATTTCTTCAGAAAAAAGACGCATGGTCACGGCTGGTATTATGAATGAAAAAGTAACAGGAAGAAGAGAAAAGAATTTAGTCAGATTAGCCTGTTTTTCAAGAAAAAATGTGGAAAAAAACAACCACCCTATGATTACCAAAAAAACAGAAATAACAATGTAAGCGATAGGAGAGATGAAATAAGTCTTGAATTCTTTTTGAAAAATATGTTTGATATTTTGCATTTTTTAATTCCCTTTGGTTAATGTCATAAAAATATTTTCAAACGATTCTTCTTTCAAGGATTTGCGCATGCCTTCCAAGGTATCATTAGCCACAATTTTTCCTTTATTAATAATCACAATCCTGTCACATGTGGCTTCTGCCTCGCTGAGAATATGAGTGGAGTAAATAATGGTCTTTTTCTTTCCGATTCTTTTTATGATTTCTCTGGTCTCAATAATTTGATTGGGATCCAATCCAGCCGTTGGTTCATCCAGTACCAGTATATCAGGGTCTCCCATTAAAGCATGAGCAACCCCAACTCTCTGTCTGTATCCCTTGGAAAGCTCATCAATAATCATGTGCATCACTTCGTTCAATCCGCATAAATCTCCCAGTTCTTTGATTTGTGCCATTTTTTTGTCTTTTGGGATTCTTCTAATATCCGCAATAAAATCAAGATAATCATAAACCAGCATATCTTTATAAATCGGAGCTGCTTCAGGAAGATACCCAATTTTATTTTTTATCTCCATTATGTGGTCATAGATATTATAATCCATGACTTCTATATTTCCTGAAGTCGGTTTTAAATATCCTGTGATTATTCTGTATATGGTGGTTTTTCCCGCTCCATTAGGTCCTAATAAAGCCAATATTTCACCTTTTTTAATCTCAAAACTCACATGATCCACAGCACACAAATCACCGTAATATTTGGTCAAGTTTTTAATCTTTATCATCTGTTTCTCCCTCATTCTTTAAGCCTGAATAATTCATAAAATAGTCACCGCCATTTTTTATGAATAAATCAGATTAGTTAATTTTTATACAAAATCATTAACTCTATGTCAATGAATGTAAAATAACAAATAATGTTAACAATGCCAACTTGCTTGATTCAAGAATCGATATTACTTGAGATTGCTTATGGATAGACCAGACTAATAAAGGACGTCCTCTTCTCCTCTTTCTTTGATCATCTCTTTCACTTCTTTTATGAGCAGCTTTTTTCTTGCCAACATCGCCTCAATCTCATAGTAATTCAGGTATCCCTCAGTGGCTTCTTTTATTTTATCGTAATTTAGAGATTTCACACCTTCAAAAAATATTCTGGGAATTTTGGGAAACAACATAGTGCTTCTTAGACCATGTTTTCCGTAAATAAGCTGATCTGTGTATATCCTTTTGGTGCGGAAAGCTCGCGAATGATCAATCAAAATAAGGCGCCAGTCCTTTGTATATCTGATATTCTGTTGGGTTCGGTCTATATTCCCGATTAAATTGTCAAAAGCTCTGGCAAGGTATATAGATTTTTCCCACTGCTCTTTTTTTTCCTCTGGTATTTCTATTTTTTTCTCAATCCTTTCAAGCTCATTCATCTCAAGTTCGACCCATAATTGAAGAGAACCTTTTTTTCCCCTGAATCTTCTCTCAACCGTTGGTGGAACCATGCCTAATCCCAATAGCTTATCCATTTTATAGGCAGCGATTTCATACCTCCACTCATCTTTAAATCCCTTTTGAATTCCTTGTGGATTTTTCCATACACCGCTTTTTTCTATATCTCCTAGTTTTAAAAACAGCTTCTTGGGTTTGGTGATGCCTTCCTCTATGTTTTCATGCCCAATGATTTCAGCAGATTTTATAAATACTTCCCATTTTTTTCTGTTTTTGACTTTTTCAGGATCTAACTGAAAGCCAAAGCTCAAAGAAAAGAACAGTATTAGCAAAAAGAAACATAAAAACAGGACTCTTTTCTTCATTTTTTCCCCTTATGTTTGGTGGCATTTTTGATTTTTTTTATGATTATATCATAAAAAAGAAATATTTTTAGTATAAAATTCAGATGTTATTAACCTGGATTATTCACGAGTCAAGCTTGCGGCAGATGCGAGGCACAAGGCATGAAGGTGTGGTCCTTCACTGCGAATGCCTTGTAACGAAGCAGACGCTGTAAGATTGGCTCGCCTGTAAGGTAAAAAAATGGCGATTAAAATTAAAAATACAAACAGGAAAAATGTTCAAGATATTGTTCGTGAAAAAAACTTATATATCGCTGAAAATAAAGGAATAATAAAAACATCGCCCTTTTTTTATGAATAGGTCAGGTTAAAAAGGAGATGGAATTAATGATGTTTATACTGGAGACGATCACGCCATACAGAAAATCCGTAATCAATAAGTTCTCTTTTTATGGATTTTGCCATTTTATGTAGCTTAACGCCTAATTCAGTTCCTTCTTTTTCCGTATTTATCCACCTAATTTTTCCTTTGACAAGGGGACGCACCCTTTCTCCAGGGATATCAACGCGAACTTCAATATCATCTCCTACAGAAAATTTTCTTTTACCAGTAAGAATCTTCAATCCTTCATAAGATATATTTTTTATGGATATTTTTTCTACTGAACTGTTTTCAAATCTAGCTTCACCAAAACAACTGCAACCAAAACGGAAGTGCTTTCTTCGTTCAGCTCTTATCATTTAAATTTAATCCACTATATATTGAGTTTCCTTGTAAAAAAGATACGCTTTGTAGTATGGATTGTCAAGCCTTTGAATATCACTCCTCATTCTCGAATAATCCCAAAGCATTTTCGTTGATTTAGTCGTGGATGAAACCTAATAAATGAAAATAATCCATGAATTAATGGAACAATCATGTTCTTAATTAGCAAAACTCGAATAAGAGAATTAATCATGATAAATTTGTATGAAAATGCATACATATTTTATGAATAGTTCAGGTTATTTGAGTTCAGGAACGATAATGCCTGCTTTCCCTTTTCCTTTCAAAAATAAATTGAAAGCGGGCAGGTCTTCATTAACCAAGTTCTTGAACAGCTGTTTCTGCTTCTCTAATCTTTCTTTTAGTACTGCATGGACTTCGCGCTGCTGTTTGTTTGGGGCAAAATCCACACCTGAAGCCACATCCCCTGCAAGCACAGAAAGCTTACAGTATAATTTTTGGGGATATCGGAAAGACTTTGAATCTCCTTCAGCTAAAATAGGCTGGAAAAGCTCATCCTCAATAGAACGGATTTTTTTGTCAAATTTTTCTATTTCTGAAATCATTTCTTTTTTTTCATCTTGGGACAGGACATCCTTCAGGTCTTTGAGCTGTTTTCGCATCCATTCAATCTTATTGATCATGAGGGTTACTGTATTCAAGTCTTTTCTAATCTCTTTCTGCATTTCAACTTGCTGTTTGATTCCTTCCCAGTCTCCTTCAGAGTTGGGATCCTTTTTCACCATCAGTTCCTGGGTTATTTCTTTTTCACCGATCATGAGTTTTACCGTATATGTTCCATTAGCCGCCAGAAAACCTCTAAATCCTCCGCTGGTGCCCCAGCTTAATATAGGATACCAACCTTCTCTTTCCCAGCGTTCAAGGAATCTTTTTTCCTCCACTACATGAGGATTTCCAGGGGGCTTATTGCGCAGTTTCGCTTGGTCCGCTGGATAATGCCTTAAATTCCACGTCACACGGTTTATTCCTGAATGATTGGATCCATTTAAGGTGTTGACCAAAATTCCATTTTCATCAAATATCTCAATTTTTATCCTCTTTTCCTGCTTCTCTTTTAGATAATAATCAATATAAGCTCGGGGATAAACATAGGGGCCTCCGGCCTGACTGTGAAGTCGATAAGTCTTCCTGGGATTAAAAAGATGGACATCAGTTTTGAGAATGTCTTCGTTCAACTGTTGAAGAGGAGAGATATCATCCATGATCCAAAATCCTCTTCCGTAAGTCGCCACCACTAAGTCGTTGAAGTCTTTTTGAACCACCATGTGATGAACAGGAGCATGAGGCAGATTGTTCTGTAGAGGAAGCCAATCTTTTCCATCATTAAAAGACACAAATATTGAATTTTCAGTTCCTAGATAAAGCAGTCCTTTTCTCACTGGATCCTCATGAATCCAGTGTGCATAGCTGAACACACTTTTGGGGATATCAGAACTTATGGACTTCCAAGTCTTTCCATAATCTTCTGTTTTATAAACAAAGGGATCTCTATTGTTCATCTGATGAAAATCTACAGTAATATAGGCTGTGCCCGCATCATAGTTTGAAGGCTCGATGTTGCTCACTGTTCCCCATTCCGGTAAATCCGGTATGTTATCTGTCACATCAGTCCAGGTTTCTCCGTTATCACGGGTTACATGAATCAACCCGTCATTGCTTCCAGCCCATATACACCCTTGCTCCACAGGAGACTCAGCAATGGCAAACAAACAACACCCATACTCTACAGCCAGATTATCACGAGTCAGACCGCCTGAGGGACCCATCTTGGTTGGATCATTTGTGGTGAGGTCAGGACTGATCTTCTCCCAAGTTCTTCCACTGTCTTTAGTCATATGCACATACTGGCTTCCAACATAGACTTTATTGTGGTTGTGCGGAGATATGTTGATAGGAAAAGTCCAATTAAAACGATATTTCACCACAGCTGCATGGGAACCGTAGATTGACTCTGGCCACACATGGACCGTGTTGATGTGACCTGTCTTATAATTCGCCCTTTGAAGGTCAGCATTGTAACTACCTCCCCATACAATATCAGGATCAACCGGATCAGGTATCACAAATCCACACTCTCCACCTGCTGTTTCTTCCCAGAGAGAATTATAAATTCCCCATCTGCTAAAAGAACCTGTGCTGGGTCCTTTGTAGGCGCTTCCATCTTGACGACCTCCATAAACATAATAAGGCACCTGGTTGTCCACAGCCACGTGATACATCTGAGCAATGGGAAGAGTCACCCATTTCCAGGACTTTCCTCTATTCAGAGTGATCATGGCGCCTCCGTCATTACTGATCATCATCCTATCAGGATTTTTTGGATCAGCCCACATATCATGACAGTCGCCTCCCCAGGGGACTGTTTCGGAGGTGTATCCCCCATTAAAAGTTCGGCTCTGGCTGTTGGCTGCAAAATAGACTTCATTCTCATCAGCTGGATTGACCATGACCCTTGAAGCGTAATGAGGTCTTTCATTCAAAATTCTATTGTAACTGGTGATTTCCCAATTTTCACCTCCGTCACTGGACCTCCACAGAACACCCCGGTTGGGATGTCCGGTTTCGATCAGTGCATAGACCACATCAGAATTGCTGGGCGCCACATCTATACCTACTTTTCCAATAGGCGGTTCTGGGAGACCATGCCCAGTGAGGTGTTTCCAAGTGTTGCCTCCATCTGTTGATTTCCAGATGCCTCCATTGGGCCCTCCGCTTTCTCTGCCATAAGTTTTGATGATAAGCGGCCACATTCCTGCAAACAATATTCTGGGATTATTTGGATCCATGGCTATTTCAAAACATCCTGTGTTCTCATCCACAAAAAGGACCTGTTCCCATGTTTTTCCTCCATCCTGGGTTCGAAACACACCTCTTTCTTTTTGGGGTCCATAACAATGTCCCATAGCCGCTACAAAAACAATATCAGGATCTCTGGGATCTATGACCACTCTCCCTATTCTTCCGGTTTTATCAAGACCCATGTGTTCCCACGTTTCTCCGGCATCAGTGGATTTATAAACTCCGTTTCCTATGGATATGTTGCTGCGGACGAAAGCTTCTCCCGTGCCTGCCCATAAAACATTTGGATCAGAGGGAGCTACCGCCAAAGCTCCTATGGATTGGACTGGTTGATCATCAAATATGGAATCCCAATGTTCCCCCCCGTCTGTAGACTTCCATATTCCTCCTGAGGAAGCCCCGATGTAGTAAACAAGGGGATCTCCAGGAACACCCATCACAGCAGAGGTGCGGTTTCCTGGAGGCCCAATATATCGATATCTGAGAACATTGTATATATCTGGAGTGATTTGCTGAGAAAAACCATGAGAGATTCCGAGGAGCAACAAAACCACCATTACAGATAAAATCCAAAATTTCCTGTTTTTACTTTTCATTTGACTTAGATAACTCATATCAAACCTCCTCAAAATATTTTATACTTGTTTGTTACTGATTATATATATAACTCAGGATTTTATAGACTAATTTAGCAGCCAAAAAATCAGGGGATTTATTATCTTTACTGGGACAAAGCTCCACTACGTCAAAGGCTATTATTTTCCTTTTTTCAATAACTTTCTTTAAAAATTTCAGTACTTGATACCATCCCAATCCCCCTGGTTCCGGAGTGCCTGTGCTCGGCATCAGGGATGTTTCAAAAACATCCACATCAATGGTTATGTATACTTTTTCCCTGAGTTTGTTCACAGCCTCTTGGATCCAACTATCATCGTTATAAATATCTTTAGCCAGAAATATATTTTCCCAATGAACTGAATGGGCTTCTTCCTCAGCCATACTCCTGATCCCAACTTGGACAATAGGGCAAACTTCTTTAACCCTTGCCATAACCGATGCATGATTATACGGACTTCCTTTATAACGATCTCTTGAATCGGCATGAGCATCCAGCTGTAATACAGAAAAATTTAAGTGCTTTTTCCTCAAGGCTCTTACTAACCCTGTGGTTATAGAATGTTCTCCTCCCAGCATGACAATAAATTTATTTAAATGTTTTTGGGCTTCATGCTCAATTCTTTTGATCACCGACTCAGGTTTATCAGTCCCATCCACCTCCATATGCGGTAAAGTGTGTATCCCTCTTTTGTAGACACAGGTGTTGGTTTCAATATCATACAGCTCTAAATACTTTGATGCTTCAATAATAGCAGCAGGACCTTTGGATGATCCTTTGACCCAAGAGCTTGTTCCGTCATAAGGGACTGGAAGAATCACGATTTCTGAATCATAATATTTGGAAAATTGTTTTTTGCTTAAACCCCCAAACTGAGCTGTCATTTATTGGATTCTAACCTTTCAATAATAGACCTTAAGAGCAGAGGCCAGGCCAGAGTAGCGTCAGCTATGACCTCGGCCCACCTTCCTCCTTCTTTTTTAGAAATAAATTTTCCCCAAGATACTCCTTCTTTATAGGTGCATCCACTGAACCCTCCCCAGTGAACAGGTTCCGGACATATCCTTACGCCATACTGAAATTTTTTTTGAGGCCATTTTTCCCCTAATTTATGATTGATTATTTCAATATGAGGGGCAACCTGTTGAGCCCAATTTCGGGGGACTCCTCCTCCTATGGTAAAAATACCGATTTTTTTGCTCTTTATAATCCTTTGGGTGTAATCATTCATGTCTATAAAAGGATCAAAACCAAGAGTTGGCTTATGTTCCTTTTTTTGTTTCCTTTGAAAAACTCCCACATCAATTCCTAGCTCAGAATCAGTGAAGGCAGGTATATACACAGGAATATTTTTTCTGGCCGCTGATTTTAATATACCTCTTCCTTTGGTGTTTGTTAACAGATAGTTACCTAAAACTTCACAAAACTTTTGGCTTGATAACGGCTTTTGAGTATCCCATTTGCGTAAGACATCACTAATGATTTTTTCTATATCATCCAGATTTTTTTCTAATTCAATGGTATCATAGACTCTATTGAATCCTGCCTTATAATAATCCAAATCATCCACATAAGGATCGCATTTGAAATGAGCATAGCCGACTGACTCTACAAATCCATGAGCCATCAAAGCTCCAGTGGATACCACGGCATCTAACATATTCCTGTCTATCATCTCACACACCAGCAAACCCATCTTAGCAATGGTCATAGCTCCTGAAAAAGTGCCCACAACAAAACATTCTCTGTCTGTGATCATTTCATACAGGACTTCATGGGCCTCTCCAAGGGCTCTGGCTCCAAAAGCCGTGTCTTTCATTTGCTTGACCAACTCAAGTACTGTGTTGCATTGTGAAATATCCAGGGGTTTTAAAGGCTCTAATCCCTTATCAAAACCGTCGGAAAATTTATGGTGTTTTCTCATAATCCTTCCCCATTTTTTTATGAATAGTCCAGGTTAGTGCATAAACAGTATGGATCATTAAATATCTTCACTGATGAACACAGCAGCAGCAATCACAGTGGTCCAATTTCCGTTCTGGTCTCCCTTGACGGATTTTGTTGTATTCCTGGTTTTAACAATTTTTCCACTCATTTTAAAAACCTGTTTTTTTTCATTCCAGGCTTCATCCACATTGAATTTAATTCCAAATGTGCTGGCCAGCATAGAAGCAGCTAGATCCTCTGCATATTCTCCGGCTTTTTTAGCGCTTTCCCCGAAGGTATGATGCTCTGAAATATATCCATATGTCTTCTCATCCGTAGGAAGAGCCAACCCTATGGAAGCCGTGATAACTCTATTGGGTTCCTGGGTTGAGTTTTTAGCCATCACACAATGGACAATCTGTCCGGGCCTCAGAATTTTTAATCCTTCTTTTCTTTGAACTAACTTACACTTGGGAGGAAAAATGCTGGATACAAGAACAATATTGAACTTTTCTATCCCAGCTTCCCTTAATGCATATTCGAATGATTGAAGATATTCCTTGTGAACCCCAAGCCCCTTGGTGAAAAACATTTTTGTAGGAATGATCATTGACCTGACTCCTTGCTTATCTCAATGATTTGAATTTCAATATTATCATCTATTTTTAATTATGATATCATTTTAATAACTTTGACCACAAGATAATTTAACTGAACTAACCCTATTTTTTCAGCTGTCATTTTTCATGAGTAAAATGATATACTCATGATAAGGAGCAAAAAATGAATATTGAAAATTTTGAAATGGAACGATGGCAATCCAAATGGGAACATAAGGTTGATTTCAATCTTTCTGAAAGTGGAGTCCATCCTTTATCATTTGAAGAAATGATGGATTTTATTGATATGAAAAACTTGTCAGATACTTTATTAGGATACATTCAGACAGATGGAACCCGGGAACTGAAAAAACAAATCGCAGAAATTTATTCCAATGCAGATGAAGAAAATATTCTGGTTACAAATGGATCTTCTGAAGCTAATCTCATCTCCATATGGAGTCTGGTGGAGCCGGGAATGGAGACCCTTTTTATGCTTCCTAATTTCATGCAAATATATGGACTGATGAGGGCATTTGGCGCCAATATGAAAACATTTTTTCTAAAAGAAGAAAAAAACTGGCAGCCTGACCTAGATGAATTGAAAAAATTGGTTACAAAGAACACACGCATCATTTCTGTGACTAACCCGAATAATCCAACCGGAGCTCAATTAAGCGAAAAGGCGCGAGAAACCATTATTGATTTAGCAAAATGGTCCAAAGCATGGCTGATCTGTGACGAAGTCTATCAGGGAGCCGAGCTAAATGGAAAACTCACCCCCACTTTTTGGAATAGATATGATAAGACAATCATATGCTGTGGATTATCCAAATCTTACGGACTCTCGGGATTAAGAGTGGGTTGGGTGGTGGCTCCAAAAAAAATAATCCAAAATCTATGGAAATATAAGGATTACACCACCATATCCATAAGTGCCTTGAGTGACAAACTTGCCTGTGCCGCTTTAGAGCCTAATAATAGAAAAAGGATATTCATGCGGACCCGGAGTATCATAAAGAAAAATTATGACATCCTTGAGTCATGGATGAACCATCAGCATGGTCTTTTTAAATGCGTGCCACCCAAAGCAGGAGCTATCAGTTTTCCCGGTTATTCTATCAATATAAATGCTTCAAAGTTAGCAGAAATAGCCCTTCGCGAGAAAAGCGTTCTCATCCAACCCGGTGACCACCAAAAGGTGGACTATCATATCCGAATTGGTCTGGGTGAAAAACCAGAAAAATTCAAAAAAGCCTTACAGCGGCTGGAAGAGGTTTTCCGAAAACTTTATTCTTGAGCAGCTTCAACTGTGATATTGACTTTCTTCTCTAAAGTTTTTCCTGAAATATTGTCCTTGAGCTCAATCACAAAAGTGTATTGACCAGGTTCTATGTCCCGAGTCTCTTTTTTCTCCTCAACAACTTCGTCGCCTTTTTTTGTCTGAACCAGAACTGTTCTTTTCAGGTATAAAGGCTGACTTATAATAGGGGCATCATAGGTTGCCTCAGCATAACGGACAATTAATTCCCCGTCTTGAGTCAGTTCATATTGAGCTGTCAGATTGTATTTATTGGTTTCTGGATTAGGCTGAGCTCCGAATATATAGAAAAATACATCTAGAGAATCTCTTTGGGTGAATATATTTTCAAGAACAGGAACAATTTTTAGAACTGAATAGGTGAAAAATCCTTTGTGGATTTTTGGGGTGGTCTCCGGAGACTCCATCTTTTCGATTTCATGGATAAAGAAAATAGGTGTGGTTCCTAAATTGTCAGTAAAGCCCTCAGGGGCAGGAAGTTCAAATTCATAATATTGAATGCCTATTTTTTGTAGATCCTTGGTTGTGATCGCCATAGCCAACAAATATTTTCCTGGAGGAAGAGGATATCCTACAGAATACATGGATCCCTCTTCAGGGTCATAAATGTCTTTTTCTTCCTTGAGCTGAACAGGAACATATGCTTCTTGGCTATAGTCCCCACCCACTTGTTGAAACCAAAGAAACGCATTGAGCTCAGTCATAAGCGTATCAGGTTCTGTGAAAGCTTCTTGAGTTTCGCTTTCTCCTTCTTTTTCGGTTGTGGGAACATTTAAGGATGAGTCAAATCCAAGATCTTTATTTTTGGCTTTAAAAAGAAAGATGCTGTGAATATTCTGCCTTGCAGGAAGATAGATATTCTCAAATATTTCAAAAGGAATATCCATTCGAGGGGTGCGGTTTTCAATTCCTTTCTCCAGTTCAGCCTTGACTTGCTTGGGGATAAATATGGGTTCAGCTTCTTCTTTTTCTTCTTGAGCTTTTGCTGGAACCGGCAGAATCAATAGGATCATGATTCCCAGTATTAAAACTGTAAAAAACATTTTTTCTCTATTCATTTTTCCTCCTTGGGTGAAAACGTCGAATTACAGAACTCTTTTGAAGTTACTGAAGATGTATCACTCCTTGAGCCGTTAATATACCAAAAATCAATATAATTTTCCATAGATTACTGATTTGTCTGGGAATAAAACACCAATCAAAAGGCACAAAACTAATCCTCAGTTTCTCCAATAAATCATTTTTAATTTGTTTACCAGCTGTTTGGCTTTATAAAAAGCAAGAGTAGCCCTGGATAATGAATAATCAGTGAGAAATTCTTCAGCCAATTTCTTATCTTTTTCATAAATCTTCATTGCTGTCTCTTCGAGTATGGGCTGCACAGCGAACTGGTGTTTTTCAAAGGGATCCCATTCAGAACGGACAATTCTAATGGCTTTTATGTAATCAATATCCACCAGATTTTCAAGCGCATTGAACACATCAAAGGCAAAATCAGGATCAAACTCAAACCTTTGCTTAGGATAATTAAAATGCCTGTTTAAATCCATTTCTTCCTCAATATCCCCTGGTTTGTAATAAGGGTCGGGCATTTCATTCATGCAAAGATACCAGGGAGTCAAGACACTGGAACAAGGAGCGGCCAATGAACGCCACACCACACAACCTATTTCAACGGGCATCCAGCCCCTCAGCTGATAGACAGCTCCTTCCTGGGTGGTTGATCCACAAATCCGTGAAGCTTCAGATCTTACTTTATGGGGAGAACCTTTTTTATAGCTTTCAGTGGTATCAAATTCTGTTCCTTCTAAATGGCTTCGCAATATTTGAGCCACACTTTTGACACTCATGGAGTTTTTTGGCTTTACAGAAAATGGTAGTTCATTCACTGAGTCCAAATCTATGGTTTCCCCTTTAACCTGGCACTGAGCATACCACTGTCTGGGATCCACTCCATAATTCCCTCTAAAACTTTTTTCCCAGGGAGGGGGTGAAAAAGCTTTTTTAAAGCTGAAAGGCTCTCCTGTAGAGGGATCATACCAGCCTCTTTCAATGGCATACTTTTCTAATCCTGGCGAAGCCATCACATTCTCAACATCATTGATATCAGCTTCAGCACCCACAATATGGATATTGGGAAGAAGCACCACTTCATCATCAGGACATTTCTGAGCGATCCAATGCTTGCCTCTGGCTATAGCTAAAACCCAAGCTTCGTTAGGATCTGCAATGATAAGAGAACGACCAGAAGAAGTATATCCAAATTGATTAAGCAAGTCTCCTGCGATTTTCACTCCTTGTCTGGCAGTTTTAGCTCTTTGAGCCACCAGCCGCCTGAGCATATAGCCGATTCCTCCATCTGTGATATCTCCTCTTTTGACCAATTCTTTATAGGAGTCTTCTTTGGTAGGACAAGCATCTGAAGACACCGCCACTCCCCACTCATTAAAATAAGAGTCCCCAAACTGGACTTCAGGATTTTGAAGCCACAGCATAGCCCAAGTTTCCTCCACTTGAGGTAATTTCCCTCCATTTTTAAGGACGACCATCTCTCCGGGTTCATGTTTTATCCTGGGGATATATCGATAATTGACAATTCTTCGGCCGCCATTCTGTTCATTGTGCCCAAACAAAACCGATCCATCAATCGAAGCTTTTTTCCCAACCAAAACTGTAAAGCAGTCCCCGCTAATGTATATAGGGATTGAAAAAAATAAGAATAATAGGAATGTGAGAAGAACTGATTTCTTTTTATTCATGGTTTGATCTCCATCATTTGAATTCATCTTAAATTCTAATGCTTCTGAATATGATAATATTTAGATATGGATATATGCAAGAATTAATGTGTTAGGGGATGATCACCATCTCGTATCTCTGTTCGTTGACTTCTTTTCCCCATTGACTTCCTATTCTTTCTACCTTACTTTATCTTTGTTTAAAATAATCGGTCAAAAATCTGTATCAGGCGGTCCACTTCCTCTAAAGTGTTATAATGAACCATACTGACTCGAATTACCCCATTTTGTTTGTCCAGCTCTAAAGCATCTATGAGCCGTTTAGCATAAAAATGTCCATAACGTATTCCAATTTTATATTTATCCACTTCTCTGGTGATGGAATCGCTTTTCATCCCATCAACCACAAACGAGATAGTGGGCACTCTTTTTGAGCTTTCAGAAATTTTTTCTCCAATGATTCTGACATTAGGTTTGCTATTCAGGTAATCAAGAAGACGCCCACTCAAGACTTCCTCATGGTCTCTTATTAGGTTAAAGGTGGTTAAAGCTTTCTGTCTCAAAAAACTCTCTTTTTTTCTTTTTTCATGATATCCGGCAAATTCATGCACATAATCACAAAATCCCATCATTCCGTAACTCAATTCAAAATTAACATTTCCAGGCTGGAATTTGAGAGGAATATCGGTTTGTTTGATGAAAAAGTGATTGATTCCAGGGATATCCAGTAACAAAGGTTCTTTTCCATACAGCAAAGCATAGTGAGGCCCAAAGACTTTATAAAAACTAAAGGTATAAAAATCCACATCCCAATCCTGAACATCAATCAAACGGTGGGGAGCATAAGCCACCCCATCCACACAGATCATAGCTCCATTATTATGAACTATTGATGCAATTCTCTTGATAGGATTGATGGTTCCTAAAATATTAGACACATGGTTCACGGCCACTAATTTGGTTTTTGGATATATCAAATTTTTCAGGTCTTCCAGTTCTAACCTTAGGGAATCACGGTTTATTTTCCATTCTTTGATTTTCAATCCATTTTCTTGCAGGTCTCTCCACGGACCTATATTGGCTTCATGGTCACAGTTTGTGACAATGATCTCATCTTCTTGTTCAAGAGTCTCTCTTAAACATAAAGATAAAATCCGTATCAACATAGATGTTGACGAACCCATCACGATTTCAGATGATTTTTTGGCGTTGACCAATTCAGCCATGGACTCAGCCGCTTTATTCACCCTTTCTCCAGCTAATTGGGATAGTTCATAGGAAGCGCCCAACTGGACATCTGAAGTCAATAAGTATTCGCTGATCCTGTCTATAACAGATTGAAGAGTCTGGGAACCTCCGGCATTATCAAAAAACACCCAATCCCCTGAAAGAGCTGGAAACTGCTTTCTCACAAAATCAATATCTAACACCATTATTTCTCCTTCTCTTGTTTATTCTCTCCCTCTTTGTCCTTGTCTTTTTTTTCGCTTTCCCGCTCCCAAGGATTCCAGTCCTGATTCAGAACATGTTTTTGAAACCATTTAATTTCTTCAATAGTTCGAGTTCGCTGGTGGCGCGGCTCCCTGAATCCATGTGGCTCTCGGGGAACCCGGACATACCGAACCGGTGCTTTTCCAATATCTTTTAAGGCGGTAAAAAAGAGCATACTTTGGGCTTCTGTGTCTGTGATATCTTTCATGCCGTGAATGAGAAAAGTCGGTGTTTCTACATTTTCCACATGGGTGAATGCAGACTGCTCCAACCAGGCCTCTGTATTTGTCCATGGAGTGCCTCCAATATGCCAAAGCCTTACATCATGATTGAATCCTGGTCCGTATTCGCATGGCCAGGCATAGACTCCTGCTCCGAGAGAAGCAGCCTTAAACCTATGGGTCTGAGTGATGGTCCATCCTCCCAGAATCCCTCCGTAACTCCAGCCCCGAAGAGCTAGTTTATCCGAGTCCGCATAGCCTTCATCAAAAACATAGTCAACTCCGTTCATCAAATCCCAGTAATCGCCTTTTCCGATACCATCCCCAGCTTGAACAGTGTTCCCTTCACGAAGCTTGTCGGTGTATCCGCTGGAGCCACGGACATTGGGGGAAAGGGAAGCGTAACCGAGTCCGGCGTAGATATGATAATGAGCCCGGAAGCTGTTGGTGAAACAACCAGCCGGACCACCGTGAATATTCAAAAGCAGCGGCAATTTTTGTCCTTTTTTATAGTCCGAAGGAAGATGCAGAAGCCCCTCTATAGTAAAATCCTTGATGCTTTCCCACTGAATAATTTTCATGTCGGCAAGAAGAAGTTCCTTTTCAACCCAAGGATTAGCATAGGATAGCCGAACAGGCTTGAATGAATCGACATCAGTCACATACACATCCGATGGAGTGTCATAATCAGAAAAAGTGTAAGCGATCCGTCCGCGGTCCCGAGAAAAAGATCCAACACTCAAACTTCCGGAAACATGGGTCAGATTTCGATATTCACCGCTTTGAATATTGATGGTATATAAATTGACGTTGCTTCCTTGCTGTCCTTGGAAGAGGATGTTCTGACTGTCTTGAGTCCAGACCAGGTTTCGGATGGTCCCTTCATATTTTTTGGAAAGCAATCGGTATTTTCCAGTATCAACATCCATAAGAAATATCTTAGCGTTTCGGTTAAGCCATAATTGATCGCCGGAAGCTAAATAAGCAATTATTTTTCCATTTGGAGACCATGTCAGGCCGCTCTCTGGGGTTTTATTATTGGTTAATTGCTTCTTTTCTTTGGATTCAATATCAAAAAGATAAATCTCATCTTTATATCTGTCATTGCGCCGGTTGGAATATCTGGCTGTAAAAACAATAGACTTGTTATCAGGAGAGATATCAAAATCTCCCAGCATGAAATCTTCTTCTGTCAAGCGTTTTTCCTTTTTTGTTTCCAGATCAAATACCCAAAGGTTCTCCCAGTTGTCCCGGGTTTGACCATTAGGGCCCTCATCCACAAAAAAGGAATCATAACCCGCTTCCCTTTCTTTCTTTTCTTCCTTGCTCAAAGGCTCTTCTGCCACGAAATAGATTTTTTGAGATCCGGGTCCCCACTTATAATTTCCGATGCTGTTATTATGTTCTGTCAACGGAACGGCTTCTCCTCCTGAAGTCCGCATCAAGAATACCTGCTGTTTTTCATCCTTTTTCCGCAAAAAAGTCAAGAAGCGTCCGTCAGGAGAAAACTGAAAACGACTTCCGCCTTCTTTACCAATATACTGGAAAGGTTCACCTCCATCCGCAGATACCATGTAATATTTAGTTTCTCTCTTATTTTCTTCCCAGTTGAGCTCAGACTGAGAGAAAAGCACCCAATTTCCATCAGGAGATACAAGTGGATTTCCCACCTGAACCATATTCAAGGCGTCATCTACGGTCATGGGCCGTTTTTCCTGAGCTTGAATGCTAATGGTAGTTAATGCAAAAGTTAAAATGATACAAATTAATTTGATTTTTTTCATGTTTCCAGCCTCCATGTATTTATTGAAAAGAAAATCATTATGAACGGCTCTAACGAAGCACTTTTGAGAAAAGCATCAACTCCTTATTGCCTGTGACCGGATTGACTCCACAGCCAATCATACACAACAGAAACAATTCCAGTCAACTTTTACTTTTGCTGTACACGCCAGTAATCAAAGGCAAGCGGCTGCAACATCCTTCTTCATTTTTCAAAAAAAAAGTGACATCAAGAAGTTGGACTTGAGTCATGTACGGGCCAATCTTCTGATTACTTTCCAATAAAACGATTGATGAATTCAAAAGTGCGTTTGTACGCTTCCATTCTGTTTTTGTGCAGGAGAAATTCATGGGGCTCATCAGGAGCGATCATGAGTTCAATATGGACATTTCCTTTAGCTCTTAACTTTTGCACAATATCAGTTGTCTGTTGAAAAGGCACGTTACGGTCGTCATCACCATGGATAAAAAGAACTGGAGAAGTCCAGTTCTCAATATGTGCCACAGGGGATGACTCACGTGCTGTTTTGCTCATTTTTTCATCAAGCCTCCCGCGCAGTTTCGACCAATCGTGCACCCCAGCCATGTCCACACCTACCTTGAAAATATCTGAATTCCGGGCTAATGCCATGGCTGTCAGAAGGCCCCCGTAAGAAAGTCCCCATTTACCGATTCTGTTGGGATCGACTTCTGGTCGATTCTGAAGATACTTGGCTCCTGCCAGGACATCCTGATATTCAGCAGCCCCCTGCATACCCGTATTCTCGGCTTCCCGAAATGAACGGCCGTAGCCTATCCCGCTGCGGTAGTTGACTGATAACACCACATAACCATTATTGGCAAAATACTGGTTGATTCCATAAGCCTCTGAATAAAACTCCATATAATGCCAGCCCAAGAGCATCTGACGGATGGGACCCCCATGGGTATAGACCACACCAGGCCGATTGTCGCCTGGTTTGGCATCTTTGGGGAGAAATAACTGACAGGGAATTTCCAGTCCGTCAGGAGCTTCGACCATCACTAACTCAGCAATCACCAAATCATTAACGGGAAATCCTCCCGGTAGTTCCTCCGGTGCTACAACATCTATCTCTCCCCCATCAGCTGGAATCATAGCAATAGAAGTAGGGTGGACAGCTGTGGCATAAAGAAAAGCCACTTTCTTTCCTGATCCTAAAGCTGTGGGATAAGTCCCGATAGTGTCTTTTTTAGTTAATTGAACCACTTTTCCTCCAGAAGTGGAGACTTTATAGATATGTCTTCCGTGGATATCATCTTGATTGCTGCTGAAAAAGAGAGTCTTGCCGTCGCTGCTGAGCCCTAGATGTTCCACAAATCCTTTTCCAGGTGTCAGGTCAACGAGTTCTCCTCCTGATATGGGAAGAGAATACACATGATTCCATTCTTCATTTTCTGCTGTAAACAGGATTCGATCATTGGCGGTCAGTTCAAAATTTCTAAAGGAGTAGAAAAGAGGTTCTTTTTCAGGAGAACTCCATATCTTTTTGGCTGTTCCTTTATTCACATCTGCAATCCAGATCTCAAGTTCAGCAGGTCCGCGATAACGGAAACCGGAGGAATCATCATACTGAAGTCCTGGCCGGCGAACAAAGGCGATTTTCTGCCCATCGCCAGACCAGCAAGGACTGCTGTCCCGGTCAACACTGGGGGCAATCCATGTGATTTTTCGTTTGTCTATATGGTAAATTCCAATAAAGCTGTGATCATCCCGCCTACTGACAAAAGCAATCTTTGTGCCATCAGGGGACCATCGGGGGGAGCCGTTACTTCCAGCGGCTTTAAACATCAATTCAAGCTCTGGCATTTCACTTGGATCTGAAGGAGTTGAGAGTGAGACTCGATAGATCAGTCCATCTTTAACCAACAGAGCCCATTGACCATCAGGAGAAAGAACCGGATCTCTCCCCAGAGCAATTTTCCACATTAACTTTGTGTCGGTTCGAACCGCCCAAACCGCCTGTTCCCTTCCAGCCGGATCACTGTCAGAATTGGTCACCCAACCTTCGCTGTTGGGACGGCCTGCTTTAACAAAGACAACGATTTTGCCATTGTCAGTAATATTAACATCCGGGATTTCAAAGACTTCATCACGGGAAAATCCAGTCAGATTGATGGGTTTAAAATCAGGCGCTGCTGCGGTCCAAACATTTCTGGCTCCTTGGAAATTGAACACCCAGGCAATACGGTCGGCATTTTTGGCTGATACCAGACTCCATGGATACGGAGCGCTCAGAACTTGTTCCAGAGTGAATGATGCTTTGGCCCCAATCAGTATACTGGTTAGAGAAAAGATCAATATAAGAAAAAAACAAAAATTCTTGCGCATTTCAGTTAGCCTCCTTATTTTCTAAAATAAGATCACCTTTAATTATATCTTTACATTAATATCATACAAAGATGCTTGATGTGAAGCCAGATATCTCTTGTCAAAGAAAAATAATTGACACTGGATGAAAAAATGATGGCATAGAAGGATTTGCCTATATTAAGATAAAATGATAAATATGATACATAAATATCTATTGGAGAGTCTAAAATGGCAAAAGAGCAAAAAAATGAGCGTGTATTAAAAGGAGAATTGATCCCTTTAATAGGCATTGTTAAGACAGTAAAAGACATTATAAAAAAAGAACCAAATGTTCTATCAGAGTGGTGGAACAATGAATACACCATAGATTCTTGGAAAGCAGGAGCTGTGGCAGGTTATCAAATCGCTTTTATCCTTATCATATGCTTTTTGCTTTTCAAGTATGTATTTTAATCCTTTTAAGTTTTTCAATATAAAAAATCATTTCCTACTTCTTTTTATGATGAGAAAAAAACAAAGCGAAGGTTAAATAGAAATCAGAGTAAAATTCCGATTTTTCAGGGGAAAATAAGGATTTAATATATGCCGGAGGTGGGAGTCGAACCCACACTCTCTGTGAGGAGAACTGGATTTTGAGTCCAGCGCGTCTGCCAATTTCGCCACTCCGGCAGCTTTTGCCCCTTATTTAAACATTTTCCTTTTCTCCGGTCAATATTCCAAACAAAATTAGCCCAATTTTATTTCATCTTTTGGATGACTCTACCTGAAAAAAAGATGAGACAGGAAACGGCTAATCCAACAACGGAAGGCTGGACCACTTCCTGATATCCTGTGGTCATATATCCGATGGTAACCAGAGTTGAAGCAACCATGGTCACAAATATTAAAGTGTTCAACTGTTTGGATTTGTGTTTTGAAAATACTCCGTAAATAACCGGAACAATAATTCCTGGCGCCCACAGATTATAGGTTAAAAGCAAAAGGTCAATGATATTGGGTAAAAGAAGAGCCATGACAATGCCCAACAACCCTAAGGAAAATGAAAACGAACGAGCAATCAAAAGCTCCCTTGGATGTCTTTTCTCTGCTTTATAAATGTATTTTTCAAACAGGTCTTTAACAAAAATGGCTGTGGATGAGTTTAAAACAGAGTCAGCTGAAGACATAACCGCGCACATCAGGGCAGCTATGATCAATCCACCCACAAAAGGATTATTCAATCTCAAGATGGTCATGGGCAGCGCCTGTTCTGAATCAATGCTAGGAAAATTGAGTCTGGCGTATAAGGCAATAAAAAACAAGATCACAGGAAAGAGAACAGCCAGGAAAACTCCGGCTCCCACTAATCCTTTCTTAGTTTGCTTGATATTTTTTCCCACACAGTACCGGGTGGCATAAGCTGGAGAAAAGGTCTCCCCTAAAAGAAAAGCCAGAAATGTAGTGACCAGGAAAATCCAGCCTTTTCCTCCTTCTATCTGAAAAAATTCCTGAGGAATATTCATCCTGATTTTAGAAGCCTGGGAGAGCAGATCCGGCACACACAGGAAAAGCGTAACGAGAAATCCAGCTATCAAAATCATGAACTGATACACATCTGTGTGGATCACAGCCAGAAGCCCTCCTGCAGTGCTGTAGAAAATAACCATGCCCCCTCCCACTATCACTGCCCATAAATAAGGGACATCTGGGATCATAGTGGTGATGATTTTTCCAAAAGCCACCATCTGAGCTCCCAGCATACCCACTGAGAACATAACTGATAAAAGAAAAGCAATGAACCTGCTTTTCTCCCCGTACCTGTTTCCAAAATAGCCTGCCACTGTATAAAGTTTTTCTTTTCTAAAATAGGGAGCCACAAAAAGTCCGGAAAAGATAAAATGGATGTACCAAGCAGAAGAGACCACCAGCATGAGGATCCCCCACTCATAGGTCCTGCCAATGGCTCCAATGGAAGCTCCTCCTCCTATGACTGTGGCTCCCATGGTACAGAGGAGGAAAAACCAACCGATATTTCTTCCAGCTACGAGAAAATCATCACTGTCATCTATGTCCCTGGACCTTCGGATTCCCTTGGTAAAGATAAAGATAAAATAAGCAAGAATTATGGTGTACTGGATCCAGGGATGTTTCATAAATCAAATCAGTTTCCAGCGGGAAAACAGGTCTTTAAGATGATCCCCACAATCAAGGATGGACATCTGTGCTGGTTCAGCCCGGAGCTTATCCAATCGGGATGTCTCAAAGTGATAGGTCTCCCCTGCCCCTTTCCAATGAGTGCGGATCCAATCCTCCATCTGTTTAAAGCTGTACCAATGAGATTCATAATCTGTATGAAGGCGGATATGACCTGTTTTGATCACTTCCTTGGTTCGCTCTGGGTCTCTTCTTAAAACATGGTCTTTTTTCACCAGATTCCCTTTTCTGTCATAAACATCCACATGAAGTCGAGGGTCTTTGGTGTAAGCTCTGATGTAATGTTTAGGGACAAATTTATAGTCAGGGGAAGCATAAGTATCTGGCACCATCCACCAGGGATGACCCGAAACATCCAATGTGGATTCATACTGACCCAGACCGAAGCTTTCTATGAATTCTCTTTGATAATTGGAAATAATGGCAATTCCTCCAGCTTTCTCAACGCATCTTCTCATGGATTTGAACAATTCAACCGCTCCTTTAGGTCCCTGCATCACACATATGGAATTGACCAAATTTACAGCCACAGGAAATATTTCCTTAGGTTCTTCTTTAAGCTCAAACGCGGATCCCTGGTCCAGAGTCAGCGGAACGGTATGAGCTTTGTCTAACTGGACTTCCTTGATCTTTGCTTCAGCCAGCTCAATCATTTTTAATGAAAAATCAATCCCCCAAACTTCGGATAAACCCTCATCGAGCTTAGGGTCATAAGTCAATTCAGGATGTGTTTTTTTGAGTTCCATGAGCTTAGGAAATTTTTTTATTTCTTTATTATCAACGGTTTTGGCTCCGTATCTTATATGGAGCCTGCCTGAACCGCATCCTAAATCAAGAATCTTAACAGGTCTGGCCTGCTTTTCTATCAAATAGAGAAAGAGACGATCTAAAAAATCCTCTTCAAAATTTTCAAAAGCATAAATATCAGGATGACCTCCCACAATTTGGGTTTCATAGGTCTCTGCACACTTATCCCAAGCAATATTGTCCTTCTTATATTTTTCTTCTAAATCAGACATGTACCTATTCTTCTCCTTTCTGCAGCCGCATTTCTAAATAATCTTGGTCAAATCCAAATTTTTTTAAAAAACTGGCTGCAGGATTGTTTTTTCTAATATGGGCTTTCATGGGACCTTCTGAACAAGCAATGGCCTCCTTGATAAGCAAGGTTCCTATTCCTTTGTTGCGATAATCTTTATGCACACAAAGGTGAGCTATGATGTTTTCTGGAATGAATCCAGAGGTGTCTGTATGGATGCACACCACAGCACCTAAAATCTTCTTCTCTCTGGTGGCCAATATCACAAAGCCTGTGCCCCTTGGATTGGAAGAAAGAGCGTAATCCAGAGTCTGGTAAATTCTTGCCTCTAATTTTTCGTGAGGTTTCAGGTTGTCTTTTAAAAAAGCAGCTATCTCACTATAACTGATCCAATCAGGAAGCTCCTTTATGGTTCGGGAATATCTGATATCAATATCTCCGCTTTTCTTCTGTTTTAATTTGACCTTAACTTTATGATCTTTATCTGACAGCTTGTATGTCCGGATGATGCTTTTTCCAAAGCTCATCATGATTTCGGCGCCAATGGTTCCTGAACTCTCAGCCAAATCATTCACACTGATTTCTTTATCTCCCTGTCTTCCTATGAGGGTAACCCTATCTCCTATTTGGGCTTCAGGAATGTCAGTCAGGTCTATGGTGGATGAATTCATGGAAATCCCAGATTCAAAATAAGCACTTTTTCCTCTAATAAGAACATAAGCATTTTGGGTCATCTTCCGCTTTAATCCATGGTAGTAACCTACCGGTATAATCCCGATCTTTTTTTCTTTTTCAGTCTTTTTTTTGGAATGATAACCAATACGGCTTCCTTTCGGCAAATTTCGAACCTGAACCACTTCAGTGGTAAGGCTCATGACAGGAGTTACTTTTATTGAGGATTCTCCTTCTCTGTACTGTTCCATAGGCAGAACTCCGTAGAGTAAAATGCCCAATCGGACCCCCTCTTTTCTTGTTTCTGGATGAGAAAGGAAAGCGGCACTGTTAGCAAAATGATAATAATCTGAATTCAAATTTTTTTCTTTTAATGATTCATAGGTTTGTTTCAGCTTATGAAAAGCATTCAGAGCTGTTTCAGGAGTTCTTGGCTGTCCAAAAATTGCCTCTAATTTCAGGTGGGGTTTGGAAGCAACTTGTTCAGCCACGGATACCAACTTAGAAGGAGCAAGGCCAAGTCTGTTTAACCCCACATTCACATTAAGATGAACCGAACATATCTTGTTCATATTCTTGGCTGCTTTTTCTAATGGATCTAAAATAGAGGGATGGATCACAGAAACACTTAAATCATGCCGCACCGAAAGAGGGGCCATCCAGTCAGGAATAGGATTCAGGAGCAAGATCTCATCCTTAATCCCTTGGTTCCGGATACGGATGGCTTCCTGAGGAGATTCCACAGCAAAATGGGTGCATCCTGCCTCTGAAAGAACCTTGGCTGCTTGTCTTATACCGTGTCCATAGGCATCTGCTTTAACCACAGCAAAAAAAGGATATTGTTCAGGGGTTTTAGACCGGAGAAGTTTATAATTTGATCTGAGTGCATCCAGGTCTACTTGCAAAATATTCCACGGATCTTCAAAAGATTTCTCCACAGATGGAGGTGAAAGAACATCAGTATTGTTATTTTCCATTAGGTTTAAGAAGCTCTTTGCATTCTTTTTTTTGAATATATATATTTAATAATTAACCTGGATTATTTAAAAGGAAAATAATTTACTAAAATGATAATAATAGATAAATTGCTTTTTTCTTTAACATCTGTTAAAAAAAACATATCATATAGAGTATTTAAAGTCAAAATTCGACACCTTTATCTTGAAAAGGAGGAAAAATTGGGAAAAAAGAAATCTTTGATTCAAAAATTTAGCTTGATTTCTATCATTCTGCTTCTGTTCTCTTTGTCTTTCGCTCATTCAGGAAACCATCAGAACCAAAAAACAAATGTTGTCCCTAAGGACGGATGCACGGTTATCATCGTGGGAAAAGATGCCTCTGTTGATGGTTCAGTCATGAGCACACACACCTGCGATTGTGGTGTTTGTGATTGGACTTGGCGCTATGTTCCTGCCGCCGACCATGAAGAAGGCTCCAAGCGTAAAATATATCATATCAATCAGTTCCAAACTTGGCATCCAGATGTCGGACTTAAATGGGAAAAATACAAGGATGACTTTACAGGTCTTGAAATCCCACAGGTCAGCCGTACTTATTCTTATGTTCACGGAGCTTTTGGATACATGAACGATCAGCAGGTTGCTTTAGGAGAATCCACTATCGGCTGCCGTGATAAAATGAGAAATCCCACTCCTACAGCTAAGTTTGATATCACCATGCTGACTTTGATCGCCATGGAAAGAGCGAAAACAGCTCGAGAAGCTGTAAAAATAATGGGCGAACTGGGAGAAAAGCACGGATATGGATACACAGATAGTGGAGAAATGCTGGCTTTATCAGACCCTAATGAAGTTTGGATTTTTGAAATCATGCCAGTAGGGCCCCTTTGGACACCTGAAAGTGGAAAACCCGGAGCTGTGTGGTGCGCCCAGAGAGTGCCTGATGACCACGTGAGTGTTTGTCCTAACGAATCTCGAATAGGGGAAATTGACCTTGATAATCCTGATTATTTCATGGCTTCTCCAAATGTTATCTCTTATGCCATAGAGCAGGGATTTTATGATCCAGAAAGCAGAGAGCCATTTAATTGGAAAAAAGCGTATTCCCCATCCCCTCACAGTGCAGAAAGCAGCAATGGTTCAAGAGCCCGTATGTGGCGCTTTTTCGATCTTGTGGCTCCCTCAAATAATTTCAGTCCTGAAACTCCAAATATGGACTTCCCTTTCTCTGTCAAACCGGATAAAAAGCTTTCTGTCTATGATGTCATGGTGATGACCAGAGATAAATTTGAGGACACTCCTTATTATCCTGCTCGAGGGCTTCAAGGAGGCGCTTTCAAGAATCCCAACCGTCTTCCTTATGGATTTGAACTGGAAGGAAAACGATACAACACCTCTCGAGTTATTGGTGTCAACCGGGCGGAATATGTCACAGTCACTCAATGCAGAGACTGGCTTCCCAATCCTATAGGAGGAATTGTCTGGCTCGCTTTCGGTGCCCAAGATACTTCCTGCTATATGCCGTTTTATATTGGAATCAATAAAATACCCCGGTCATTTGAAATAGGAGACCACTGGACTTTTAATAGAGATTCCGCAAGATGGGCTTTTGATTATGTTGATTTCCATACTCAAGTGGTTTATTCCCTTGCCATCAAGGACGTCAGAGAAGCACAACAAGAATGGGAAAAAACCGCTGTGGACAGGACTCCTCTTATTGATGAATATGCGGAAAGGCTTTATAGAAAAGATCCCTCTGCAGCCTCAGAGTTTCTCACAGATTACTGCAACCGCAATGCCAAGTTGGTTATTGATGCCTGGTGGGACTTAGGTGATTATCTGCTGGTCAAATTCAACCATCTTTGGGATTATGATGTCAAAGAAAGAAAAAGAAACGCCCTTAAATATCCTGATTGGTGGCTTAAACTTCTGGTTGAATACAACGACTTAAAGCCAGCTGAAGAGAAAAAAGACTAGAGAATATTTGGAACCACTGACCAAACCAGTGACCAGTGCTCATTTCTTTCCAGGCAAACGATACCGGAATTCTGGAACTTAACTATTGATTCTTTTTCGGAACCAGTAAGGAGTAAAGAGACAAGTTTTTCTAGAAAAGGGAGATGACCTGATATAGCCAGATTACCCTCATGTTTCTGGAGCTCTTTGGCTATTTTCTTAACCGGATCAAGTGGAGCTAGGTCATCTCTTTCTTTTATCTCTTTACATAAAAGTTTCTTCCCAATTATTTCAGCAGTTTGTTTGGCACGTAATTTATTGCTGTGCCAGATCTCATCCATTAAAAATCCATGGGACCTCAGGAAAGAAGCTGCCCTTTTAGTGTGTTTTTTGCCTTGAATGCTGAGCGGTCGTTCAGGATCTTTTTCCTTTGAAATAGTCTTTCCATGCTGAATCAAGAATAGATGCAAAATATCACCTCCTGATTTTATCCTTATTAATTTTATACCAAATCATGAGCAGATAAAAGGTTGATTCTTTATAATTTTAACGACAGCCTATATCTGTAGCCCAGATCTTTTTTTTCAAACTTAATCGATTCTATGACCTTAATTTCAGGAAAGTTCCACTTGGCAATACATGCATAAACTTCTTTGTGTCCTTTTTCCCGGGCATAATCAATAACTTTTTTGTGAAGTTTTTTAGATATCCCCTGATTCCTGTACAGCTTTGATACAAATGTTATCTGCAGATAAAACTCAGGTGTGGTCCAGTTTGAAGAAACTGGAAGCACATCATACATATTATCGACCTCTGGGGCTCCTAATGAAGGATAACCCATAAGAAATCCCACCACTTTGTTATCAATCAAAGCCACAAAAGTCTTGTACTTGTTTCTGGATTTTAAATAACGATCTTTGTAATCCTTAACTCCTGACTTCAATTTCACATCAGTGAATTTATTTTCCAACTCTGATTCAAGTTCTCTAACCAGATCAAGGACTTGTTCCAGATCTTGTTGTTTATACGGTCTTATTTTTACCTTTTTATCCATGGTTCATGAATTCTCGGAATCTCCGTCATTTTTCATATTTTTGAGGTCATCTTTCTTTATGTCCAGCAATTCATAGATCCTTTTTAACATAAGGTCCATATCAATAGGTTTGCTTATCACATCCTCGGCTCCACAGTCCTTAGCTTGTTGTTTAATGGCCAAATTATTCTTGTACACTGCTGTCATCAGAAGAACCTTGATGTGCTTGGTTTCATCCGAATTTTTTATTTCTCTGCATAAGTCATACCCGTGTAATTTGGGCATCAGCATGTCACTGATCACAAGGGAAGGGTCTTCTTTTTTGGCCAATTCAAGCCCTTCTTCCCCATCTTTGGCACTATAGACCCAAAATCCCTTCACGATCAGTGTCTTTTCTAATAAAGCCCGGGTTATCCGATCATCATCCACAACCACAATCTTAATTTCCATTGAAAATCCTGTTCATTCTTTTTCCTTTTTTATATTATACTAACATTATCAGGAATTAAAAACACCAAAGCTTATTATTTGACAATTGG
>Ga0102944_1000553_pt1 | contig 28279 bp, 25 predicted proteins | sample SalPonD_shore_MG_FD_78172 | JGI IMG/M metagenome (GOLD analysis project Ga0102944, IMG submission 78172) | Salt pond soil microbial communities from South San Francisco under conditions of wetland restoration - Salt Pond MetaG... | ecosystem: Environmental > Aquatic > Marine > Intertidal zone >...
GACGACCGTCGCCGAGTAGCTGTAGCACGGCGACGGCCCGACGCCGGCGCCCTTGAAGTCGCCGAGCTTCTCGGGCGGCGTGTAGCTGCCGACGGCCGCGATGGCGCCGTGCCGCGCCTCGGCGAGGCCCACCGCCTCGGGCAGGGACAGCCCGTCGTCGGGTCGGCCGGCGGGATACACCCGGCCGCCGCGGGCCTCGAGCGCCTCGGCCGGGACGCCGAGCTCGTCGCCGACGGCGTCGAGGATGGGCTCGAGGGCCCGCTCGGCCGCCTCGCGCGCGGCGTTCCCCATCATCAGCGTCACGCGGCTCGAGTAGGTGCCGAGGTCGACCGGCGTCGCGTCGGTGTCGGCCACCACGAGGTGGACGGCCTCCGGCGTCACCCCGAAGACCTCGGCGACGATGGCGGCGAGGACGGAGTCCGACCCCTGGCCGATCTCGGCGGCCCCCGAGAAGGCCGTGATGGCGCCCGAGCGGTCCACGGCGACCCGGACCGACGAGTGGGGCAGGTCGTTCCAGTAGGTCGGCTCGCCGGCGCCGGTGTAGAAGCCGCTCACCGCGAAGCCGACGCCGCGGCCCTCGGGGAGCCGGCCGCGCTTGTCGGCCCAGCCGGACGCCTCGAGCACCCGGTCGATGCACTCGTCGAGCCCGTTCGAGGTGATCTCGAGCCAGTTGACGGTGACCTCGTCCGGCCCGGTCAGGTTCCGCCGCCGGAGCTCGACCGGGTCGAGGCCGAGGTCCGCCGCCAGCCGAGAGAGGTGGAGCTCGAGCGCGAAGCGCGGCTGGGGGGCGCCGTGGCCGCGCTTGGGGCCGCACGGCGGTTTGTTGGTGTTCACCCGCATGCCGCGGAACCGGTAGGTCGGCAGCCGGTAGGTGAGGCCCTGGAGCGCGCCCGTGTAGTAGGTCGACGCCGGGCCGAACGAGCTGTAGGCGCCGCCGTCGAGGAACGACTTGAAGTCCATCCCGACGAGCCGCCCCGCCTCGTCGACGCCGCTCCTGACCCACATGAGGACGGGGTGGCGGCCGCGGTGGGCGTAGAACACCTCCTCGCGGGTCAGCGTGGTCGCGATCGGCCGCCCCGTGCGCATGCTCAGCTTCGCGGCGCAGAGCTGGTGGGGGAACGGGTCGAGCTTCCCGCCGAAGCCCCCGCCGACCGTGTTGGCGTGGACGTGGACCGCCTCGGGCGGGAGGTCGAACACCTCGGCGAGCGTCCGGTGGAGCGTGTGGGGCATCTGGGCCGACGCCCAGAGGTGGAGCCGGCCCTCGCCGGGCTCCCACGAGGCCAGCGCCGAGTGCGGCTCGAGCGGGACGTGCGAGTTGCCCTCGTAGAAGAAGACGTCCTCGCGGACGTGGGCGGCCCCGGCGAGGGCCGCGTCCACGTCGCCGAACTCGAGGGCGGCGACCCGGTCGACGTTCGCCTCGCGGCCCGCGTGGATGGGCTCGGCGGGGGCCTCGAGCGCCGCTTCGATGGTGGTGACGGCCGGGAGCGGGTCGTAGGTGACCGTGATGCGCTCGGCGGCCGCCCGGGCCGTCGCCTCGTCGAGGGCGGCCACGGCGGCCACCGGCTCGCCGACGTACCGCACCTTGTCGACCGCGAGGGCGGTCTCGTCCTTGGCGAAGGGCAGCACGCCGTACCGCGTCGGGAGGTCCGCGCCGACGATGACGTCGAGGACGCCGTCCATCGCCTCGGCGGCCGCCGTGTCGATGGCCTCGATGGTCGCGTGGGGGCGGGTGCTCCGCGCGAGGACCATGTGGGCCGTCCGCGGTCGGGTGACGTCGCCGGCGTACTCGGCCCGACCGGTGGCCTTGGCCCAGCTGTCCACCCGGGGTCGGGGGTGTCCGATGACGTCGAACGGCCCCGTCGCCCGCTCGACGAGCCGGCCCTGGCTCACCCGAACTCCCCCCGGGCGGTCAGCTCGATGGCGTCGACGATCTTGGTGTAGCCCGTGCACCGGCACAGGTTCCCGGCGATGGCCGCCTCGATGGCCGACCGGTCCGGGGTCGGGTCCTCGGCCAGGAGGTGCGTGCCGGTCACGAGCATGCCGGCGGTGCAGAAGCCGCACTGGGCGGCCCCCGCCTCGACGAAGGCGGTCTGGAGCGGGGACGGCTCGGCGCCCCCGAGCCCCTCGACGGTGGTGACGTCGCGGTCGGCGGCGTCGCCCGCCAGGGTGAGACACGACAGGGTCGGCTCGCCGTCGAGCAGGACCGTGCACGCCCCGCACTCGCCGAGCTCGCAGCCGAACTTGGTCCCCGTCAGGCCGAGGGGCTCGCGCAGCACCTCGAGGAGCGTCGTGTGCGGCTCGACGACGGCCGTCTGGGGCTCGCCGTTCACCCGGAGGGCCAGCTGGTCGGTGACGGGCACCTTCGTGGCGGCGGCCGGGTGGGGCATGAGACGGCTGTGCGATAGGACAACCCGGTCCATAACCCCGGCACCCGAATTTGGAGGGCCGTTAATGGTCGCTCGGTCGTCCCGAGGGGCCGCCCACGGCCGGCCCGGGGGCCGGTCCCGACCGTGGCCTCGCCGGCGGGGGGCGAACCACCTCTCCCTCCATTCGGTGGGTCGCCCTTGATGGTCGTTCGGGGAGTAACCGGTCGCATGAGCCAGCCGACTCCCGTGGACCCGTTCGAGCGCTCGGTCGACGCGTTCGTGTCGGTCTCGCACCTCGTCGAGGAGCCGGGGCTCGCCCGGCTCTACATGTACGTCCTCAGGAACGGGCCGGTGACGGCGGACGAGGTCGTCGACGCGCTGGACGCGTCGCCGTGGGGGACCCCGGTCCACCTCGAGCACCTCGAGGCCATCGGCGTCGTCGTCCGGGACGAGGCCGCCTCGCCGCCCACCTACACGGCCGAGCCGGTCTCGCTCCGGCTCGAGGCCGACGGCGAGCCGTACCTCATCACGCCGACCTTCGTGGGCGGCGTCGCGCGGATGGACGAGGACGAGGCCGTCCGCTCGTTCGTCGCCGACCACGGCTACGGCCGGCTCGCGGTGGCGCTGGCGTCGGCCGTGAGGAGCATCCGCGCCGGGACCAGTAACCGCCCACGGGAGCTGGCCGAGGCGGTCGAGAACGAGTCGCTCGCCGACTCGCTCTACGACCTCGCGGCCGAGTACCGCGACGTCGACCCCTACTTCGAGACGCTCTGAACCGGCGGGCGGCCGGCGACGAGAGCGGTCAGGTGGTCAGTGGACCACGAACTCCGTCGCGGCGCCCTGGCCGTAGCCGACGCACATCGTCGTCAGGCCGAGGCCCCCGCCGCGGCGGTGGAGCTCGTGGATGAGGGTGACCGGCAGCCGCGCGCCGGACGCGCCGAGCGGGTGGCCGATGGCGATGGCCCCGCCGTTGACGTTGAAGGTCTCGTCGTCGAACCCCAGCTCGTCCTGGCAGTAGAGCGTCTGGCTGGCGAAGGCCTCGTTGAGCTCGACGAGGTCGTAGTCGTCGGCCGCGTGGCCCGTCCGCTCCCAGAGCCCGCGGACGGCCGGGACCGGCCCGATGCCCATCATCGTCGGGTCGACGCCGGTGACCTGGTAGTCGCCGACCTCGGCCAGGATCTCGACGCCGTGGTCCTCGGCGTAGGCCCTCGACGTGAGCAGCACGGCCGCCGCTCCGTCGGAGATCTGGGAGGCGTTCGCCGCCGTGACGGTGCCGTCCTCGGCGAACGCGGGGGACAGCTTGGCGATCTTCTCGGCGGTGGTCCCGGGGCGGAGCCCCTCGTCGGTGTCGACGACGCCGTCGGGGGTCTCGATGGGGACGATCTCGTCGGCGAACCGCCCGGACTCGGTCGCGTCGACGGCGCGCTGCTGGCTGCGGGCGCCGTAGGCGTCCTGGCGCTCGCGCGAGATGTCGAACTCGCGGGCGACCTTCTCGGCGGTCTGCCCCATCGCGAGCCCGTCGACGTCGTAGCGCTCGACGATGCCCTCGTAGGAATCGATGCCCTGCTGGCGCTCGACCCGGGTCATGTTCTCGACGCCGCCGGCGACCACGACCTGCTGCTGGCCGGCCCGGATGGCGTTGCTGGCGTCGGCGATGGCCTGGGCCGAGGAGGCGCACAGCCGGTCGATGGTCCGGCCGGGCACGCCCTCGCCCAGCTCGGAGAGCAGCGCGATGACCCGGCCGATGTTGTTGCTCTGCTCCTTGACCTGCTTCGCCAACCCCCAGGCGACGTCGTCGACGTCGGGGCCGTCGATGCCCGACCGGTCGAGGAGCTCGTTCACGAGCGGGACGGAGAGCTTCTCGCTGCTGACCTCGGAGAAGATCCCGCCCCGCTTGCCCTGGGCGGTGCGGACCGCGGCGACGATGACTGGCTGCTGGTCGCTCACCCCGCCGGCTTCGCCTCGTCGGTGTAAATCCGTTCTGGTGGTTCGCACGCAATGCAACGGCGGGTCGCGCCGGTCCCGAGCGGTCGCCACGCCACCCGCCGGTCGGACGAAAACCGGGCCACGCCCCGGACACCTGTGGGTATACCTTCATAGGCGCCGGCTCCGGACCGGCGGCTGTATGCACGAGGAGTTCCAGTTCCCCGACGGGGACGTGCCGCCGCGGCTCGAGGACAAGGTCGTCATCGTGACGGGGGCCGGCCGGGGCATCGGCCGGGCGACCGCGGTCTACCTCGGGGACGCCGGCGCCTCGGTCGTGGTGAACCGGGCCTCCGACAACCCCGAGGTCGCCGACATCGTCGAGGACCGGGGCGGGACCGCGCTCGCCCACAACGGGAACGTCTCGTCCACCGAGTACGCCGAGGCCCTCGTCGCCGACACCGTCGACGCCTTCGGCCGCATCGACGGCGTCATCAACTTCGCCGGCATCACCGACGACGCCACCCTGCTCAAGATGTCCGACGAGCAGTGGGACCGGGTCATCGACGTCCACCTCCGGGGCCACTTCGCGCTCCTCAGGAGCGTCGGCCGGCACTGGCGCGAGGCGGCGGGCGACGACGGGCTCGACCCCCAGCGCTCGTTCGTCACGATGACGAGCCGGAACGCCTTCGGCTCGTTCGGCCAGGCGAACTACGCGACGGCGAAGGCCGGCATCCTGGGCCTGACCTGGACGGCCGCGGCGGAGCTCAAGCGGTACAACGTCCGGGTGAACGCCCTCATGCCGCTGGCCTTCACCGGCATGATCGCGGAGATCCCCGAGGAGCACCGCCCCGCGTCGTGGACCATGGAGGAGATGCCGCCCGAGAAGGTCGCCCCGGTGGCCGCCTTCCTCGTCAGCGACGCGGCCGAGGGCATCAACGGTTGCATCGTGCGCTCGCACGGGGACATGGTCGGGCTCATCTCGGAGCCGGAGATCTACCGGCGGGCGTACCGCGACGGCGGCTGGTCGCTCGAGAGCCTCGACGACCGGTTCAAGGCGACCCTGGGCGACGACCTGTCGCTCGACCGGACGGCGAGGTAGGGTCAGCCCGTCGACGGCGACGGCGAGGTCGAGCGACGGCCTCGGCGGCCGCCGGGCGGTGGGGCGCGGGGCGAGCGACGCCGGCGCGAGGGCGTTGCGGGGGGACCGGTCGCCGATCGGCAGCCGGCGGTCCGGTCGGAGCCGTGCCACGTGCGAGCACGCGAGATGATTAATCGTGGTCGATTACTTGAAGGCCCCGCAAATGGGGGTCCTGCGACCATGGCCCGTCCTCCCAACGGAGCAGTCGAGACCAGACCCGACCGGTCTCGGACGACGGCCATGACGGTACGAACGCATACCCGCCCGACATCGCCGCACCGCCCGCCGACCACCACGACCAACCACCAACCACACCCAACCGATGCAACCCGACCAACGCTACGAACTCGAATCGCAGGCGCCCGCGGTCCCTGACCTGCGGCCACGACCGTTCCGCCCGGCCCCCGCGGGCCGACTCGACCGACCGACCACCGCCGCTGACGCCCGGGGAGGCGACGGCGCGTGAGCGCCCCCGACCCGAACCCGATGGCCGACTTCGACGTCGAGCGCGACGTGCTCGGGCGTCCCATCGACAACCCGGCGGGCGCCCAGCTCCGCGACCTCCTGGCCACCGAGGACTACGTCTTCGCGCCGGGGATCTACCACGCGCTGGACGCGCGGCTCGCCGAGATGGCCGGCCTCAAGGCCGCGTACATGAGCGGCTACTCGACGGTCCTGGGGCAGTTCGGCTTCCCGGACCTGGAGATGGTGACGATGACGGAGATGGTGGAGAACGCCAAGCGCATCGTCGAGGCCTGCACGCTGCCGGTCATCGCGGACTGCGACACGGGCTACGGCGGCATCCACAACGTCCGCCGGGCCGTCCGGGAGTACGAGAAGGTGGGCGTGGCGGCGGTGCACATCGAGGACCAGACATCGCCGAAGCGCTGCGGCCACATCGCCGGCAAGCAGATCGTCTCCCGGGACGAGGCGCGCACCCGGTTCGAGGCAGCCATCGACGCGAAGCTGTCGGACGACACGGTCGTCATCGCGCGGACCGACGCCTATGGCTCGTCGAACGGCGACTGGGAGGAGCACCTCGAGCGTGGGCGCATCTACGCCGACGCGGGCGTCGACATCGTCTGGCCGGAGATGCCGAGCCCGAGCCGCGAGGACGCGGTCAACTACGCGGAGACCATCCACGAGACGCACCCGGACCTCATGCTGGCGTTCAACTACTCGTCGTCGTTCGCGTGGTCCGAACAGGACGACCCGCTGACGTTCGCCGAGCTGGGCGACCTGGGCTACAAGTACCTGTTCGTGACGTTGTTCGCGCTGCACTCGGGCGCCTACCACGTCTACGAGGACTTCCGGAACCTGGCGGCGAACGCCGAGCGCGGCCAGTTCGACCTGGAATCGCGGACGATCGGCCACGTGACCGAGTCGCACCACGAGCTGGCCTTCGTAGACCGCTTCCAGGCGCTCGAGAGCCAGTTCGACCCCGAGGCGCGCCGGCGCATCGAGGAGTCGGCCGGCTTCAAGCGCGAGTCGGCGGCCCCGGCGAGCGACGACTGAGCGGCGTCCGCCCGGGTTCGGCTCCACGGGACGGCCGACCGGGCGCCACGGCGGCGAACTGCCCGACCCGGCGAGCCGACGCCGGGCCGGTCGCCCCGACGAAACCGCCCGACAGTACCGGCGAATCTTCGTTCCAACCGAGAGAGATAAGGTCGGCGTCGTTGACTGACCAATCCAGATTCAGATGACCCAACGCCTTCACGACAGACAGTTCGTGCGGACCTTCTTCACGTCGCCCACGGCGGTCGAGGGCGAGGACGACTCCGCCAAGATGCTCCGACGGGCCGCCCAGCTCCGGGGGATGCAGGCCCCCGACGTCTGGGTCCCCGACAACGAGGACGCCACGGCCCCCTCGATGCGGGACGAGGGCGTCGAGAACATCGTGGCCGTGGTGTCGGAGCACGGGGCCGACTTCCCCGGGGAGATCCACCCCCGCGTCGTCTGGCACCGGGAGAACCCCGCGACGCGCTACCAGGGCTTCCAGCACATGCTCGCCATCACCGACCCGGACGGCGGGGCGGCCCCCTACATCGACGGCTTCGTCATCCCCGAGGTCGGCGACATCGACGACTGGAAGAAGGCTGACGAGGCCTTCACCCTCGTCGAGCAGATCAACGGCCTCGAGATCGGGAGCCTCGCCATGTCCGTCATCGTCGAGAGCGCCCAGGCCGAGCTCGCCCTCGGCGATCTCCGCGCCGAGATGGGCAAGCCGACGAACCACCTCGAGCGGCTGTTCCTGCTCGTCGACGGGGAGGTCGACTACACCAAGGACATGCGGGCCATCACGCCGACGGGCGCGCTCCCGCCGTGGCCGGAGCTCCGGCACAACACCTCCCGCGGCGCGAGCGCGGCGGGGCTCATCGCGGTGGACGGGCCGTACGACGACATCCGCAACGTCGAGGGCTACCACGCCCGCATGCAGGAGAACCGGGCCAAGGGCGTGCTCGGCATCTGGTCGCTGACGCCGGGCCAGGTCGTCGAGGCGAACCAGTCGCCGCTGCCCCCGAAGGCCGGCTACTGGCTCATCGAGGCCGGGGGGCGCCAGGTCGAGCTGACGGCCGACGGCGACCGCCAGGTCTACGCGGGCGACCGGCTCTCGCTCGAGGCGACCGACGACGGCTACGTGCTCACCGAGGGCGCCGACGCCACGACGCTCGACGAGGACGGCCTCCGCGAGGCGCTCGTCGATCTGACGTCGTACGTGCCGGGTCTGGACGACATCGTCGACTCGATGGAGGCGTTCGAGGAGGCCAAGGCGTCCGGCATGGGGGCCATCGCCATGGCCCAGTCGGCCACCGTCGTCATCGACGACGTCGAGGTCGAGGTGAGCTCCGACCGGATGTGGGACGAGGCGACCTACCAGGCGGCGATGACGCCCATCCGGCTGTTCCAGGACGTCTACGAGCACCGCCCCGACCAGCACGAGGCGCTGGCCGAGCGCTACGGCGAGTCGGTCGTCGAGCGGGCGGTCGACGTCGGGTTCTGAGGTCGGTCGACGCCGCCGTTCGGCGGCGTCGGGTTCGGCGCGGCCGCCGCCGCGGCACCGCCCGCGACCGGCGAACATGTTCGCGGCCGGAGCGACGGCGCCCCGGCGGCTAGCCGTTCCCATGAGCGCCATCCCGGGCGAGCTCGCCACCGACCAGGGGCCGCCGATGACCATCCCGCTCCGCCACTTCCTCGTGGGGCTCGGGTTCCTGCTCCTCGCCGCGGTCCTCGGGACGGCCCGGGCCCTCGACCCGCGGCTCGCGGGCGCCACGCTGGCCCACGTCCACCTCGTCCTCGCGGGCTGGGTCTGCGTGACCATCATGGGCGCCATGACGCAGTTCGTCCCGGTCTGGTCCGGGGTGCCCATCCACTCGCGGCGGCTGGCGGGGCTCCAGCTCTGGCTGGTCTCGGTCGGCCTGCTCGGGTTCGCCGGGTCGCTCCTCGCGGGTCGGTTCGGGTGGCTGCCGCTCTTCGGCGGGGCGATGCTGCTCGGGTTCTGGACGTTCGTCTACAACGTGGCCCGCACGCTCGCGGCCGCCCGACCCTGGGACGTCACCGAGCGCCACTTCGCCCTCGCGCTGGGCTTCTTCGTCCTGGTGACGCTCCTCGGGCTCGGCCTGGCGACCGACTTCACCACGCCGGTCCTGGGGCGCCTCGGCCTCGACCACACCCGGGTGCTCATGGCCCACGTCACCCTGGCCATCTTCGGCGCGGTGGTGACCACGCTCCTCGGCGCGCTCTACCAGCTCGCCACCATGTTCACCCAGACCTCGTTCGACCGGTTCGACCGCGCCGTCCAGCGGGTCGAGACGGTCGCCTACCCGCTCGGCGTCCTGGTCCTCGCCGGCGGCCGCCTGTTCGGTCGCCCCCTCGTGGCCACGGTCGGCGGGCTCGCCGTCGCCCTGAGCCTCCTCGCGTTCAGCGTGGTCCTGGCCCGTCGGCTCGTCGCGTCGCCGGTCGGCCCGACGCCCATGCTCGTGCGGTACGCCGTGGCCGCCCCGGCGCTGGCGCTCTGGGCGCTGCTCACCGTCCCCGCGTGGGCGTCACGGCCGCTCTCGATGGCGACGCTGTTCGGCGCCCCCGGGACGGCCCACCTGCTGGCCTTCGGCGCCATCGGGTTCGTCGTCATCGGGACGCTCTACCACGTCGTGCCGTTCATCGTCTGGGTCGGCCGCTACAGCGACCGGCTCGGCTACGAGCCCGTGCCGATGATCGACGACCTCTACGACGCCCGGCTGGCCCGGGTCGACTTCGTCGCCACCCTCGCCGGCGCCGCGGGCCTGTTCCTGGCTGACGCCCTCGGCCTCCCGCCGGCCGTCACCGCCGTCAGCGGGGTCGTCGCGACGGTCGGCTTCGCCTGCGTCGCCGCCAACCTGCTCCTGGTCGTCCGGAACCACAGCCCGCGCTCGGTGCGCGAGGTGCTCCTCGGGTCGGCGGCCGCGCTCACGCGGTAGCTTCGGTCAGGAAATCTCGCTGGTCCGACTCAGAAGGGGCTCGTCCCGGCGACCGGCTCCAGCTCGCCGGTCTCGACGAAGTCGTCCTCGAGCGCCCGGAGGCGCTCGTTCGTGGCCTCGCTGCCGTAGTGCATCTCGGCGACGCGGACGCGCACCAGGTCGTACGGGTGCCGCTCGGACAGGCCGTTCCAGGCCCGGAAGGCGCCCTCGGCCAGGGGCCCCGCCTGGGGACAGAACGGGGTGGTCGGGGTGAACTCGGCGCGGAGCACCCCCGGGTCGTCGGCCTCCACGGCGTAGCGGAAGCCCGCGTCGGGGTGGCGTCGGTCGAGGTCGAGCATCGCCAGGTTGTAGCCGAACGTCACGTCGTAGACCCCGCGCTCCTCGAACAGCTCGTGGCTGAGGCCGTGTACCTCGACGTGTCGGTCGTCGACGAGGACGTCGTGGCCCGCCAGGAACGCGCCCGGCTCGGGGAGGTGGTCCGGGACGAACGCGTCGTCCGGGTCGAACAGTTCAGACGCGTCCGGCCGCGAGAACGGCGATGGGATGCCCCTCATGGGAACGACTACTCCGGCCGGTGTGCTATGCCTCGTCCCGAACCTGTTCGGACGAAGCGCTTGGGCGGCGCGGCCCGACGGGCCACCATGGACGACGACGCCACCGCCGCCGACGCCACCGCCGACGAACTCGCCGCCGTCGTCTCGACGACGGCCGCGCCTACGGACCGGCCCCTCGAGGTCCTCGACGCCCGGACCCTGCCGCCGCCCCAGCCGCTCCAGCGGACGCTCGAGACGCTGGCGGAGCTGGACGACTCGGCGGTCCTCGTCCAGGTGAACGACCGGGCGCCGCAGCTGCTCTTCCCCCGGCTCGTCGAGCGGGGCTACCGGTACGAGACGGTCGAGCACGGGGCGGGCGTCGTCACCGCCATCTGGCGGGACTGAGCCGTCGGTCCCGGGCAGTTCATCAGTCCCCGGTCACCGGTCGTTCGCTCGTCGTCGGCGCGTCGGGCGCCGCCCGACGGCCCCTACTTCTTCGGGAAGATCGCGGCGAACTCGGTCGGCCCGCGCTGCTCGACGACGTAGCCGTCGGCGTCGAACGCGGGGACCTCCGCCTGGAACTCGTAGAACAGCGGCTTCGGCTCGTGGTCGTTCACGACGGTCAGCGACTCGCCGGGCTCGAGCGCGTCGAACGCGGCGTGGATCTGTGGGTGTCGCTTCGGCGGTGGTACCTCGCGGACGTCGAGGGTCTGGTCGGCCATGCAGCCGTGGGTAGCCCGCCCGGCGGCGTAACCAGTTACCCGAACATCTTCGCCGTCGGTCGCACACCCGCGCACCCGCGGCCAGTCGACCGTCCCCGGACGGGACCGTCGGGCCGCCCTCATCCCCGGACGGGACCGTCGGGCGCCTTCAGTCGCGGTGACTGATGGCGACCCGCCACTCGTCCTCGGCCGTCCGGGACGTCTCGTGGACGAAGCCGCGCCCCTCCATGACGGCGTACAGCGGGACGGGCTCGAAGCTGTTCACGAGGAGCAGGGTCTCCCCAGCCGGGAGCGCGTCGAGCGCGGCCATGATGTCGTCGAACGGCTCGCCGTCGAGCTCGCGGACGTCCAGCACGCGGTCGGTGACGGTCGGGGTACTGGTCATGGTGGCCCTACTCGCGGCCGGCGGATGGCGGTTGCCCCGACCATGTTCGCCTCCCGGGCCCGAGCGGCGGGCCGGGCCGAGCTGAACTACCAGCCGGTGCCGCCGTGCGCCGTCGTCCGGTTCCGCCGCGAGTACGACCCCACATATGCCGGGTCCGGCGCGCGGCGGGCGTCGGGAAGCCGACGCGGACCGTCGTTCGGACCGCCGGGAGGCTCACGCTGCGCTCGGCCCGCCGGGAGCGTCGAACGCCGGGCGTCGGCGAGGTGAACGGGCCGTCTCCTACCGGTTTCACGAGCCGGTCTCCGGTCGGTCGCGATTCCGCCCCGGCGGACGCCCGTCGCCCCGGCCCGGCCCGACCCTTCATATAAAGGGCCCCGGATATGCGGGGCGCTGGCCTAACCCGACGGAACGACGACTAGTGGAGACGATGTCAGCTGGAGGAATCCGGGCCGAGGTCCGCGTCGAGGCCCCCGCGAAGTGTCCCATCGCGGCGGTGTCGCGACGAACGGGCGAGTCGAGCTACTCGGTCTCGAAGAGCGTCGATCCGACGACCTCCGGCCGGGTGACCGAGGAGTTCATGCTCGACGCCGGGCGAGCCGCCGAGGCCGGTGGCGAGGGCGGTATCGAGCTCGAGGAGGTGTTCTCGTACGGTTCGAAGTCGGTCTACCGGATCTCGCGACCCTGGGGCCAGGGCTGTCCGTGCGAGTGCGTCGAGCGGTTCGACTCGCCCGTCGTGGACGTCCACACCCGGGACGGCGCCCTCTACCTCGCCTTCCACGCCGAGGACATGGAGCGCCTCCAGGCCATCATCAAGGGGCTCCGCGAGCGCTACCCGGCGCTCGACATCCAGCGGCTGCTGCGCTCCCAGCCCGAGCGGGCCGACCAGAACCTCGTGTTCGTCGACCGGAGCGAGCTGACCGACCGCCAGCGGGAGGTGCTCGAGACCGCCCACGACATGGGCTACTTCGAGCACCCGAAGGGCGCGAACGCGGGCGAGGTCGCCGAGGCGCTGGGCATCACCACCTCGACGTTCACCGAGCACCTCTCGACCGCCCAGCGCAAGCTCCTCGGCGCCATCCTGGCCGGCTGACTCCCGACGCGGGGTGCCACGGTACACGCGGAGCTGGACCCGCGCGCCTCCACCGCCGCCATCGGACCCTAGTCGAGCGGCTCGAACTGTCCATCGGAGACGGTCGAATCGCAGACGACGCACCCGCCCTGGAGCAGCAGCTCCTGCACCCCCGCATCGACGGTGATGGTCTCACCGCACCGGGGGCAGGTGAACAGGTACGTCCGGTCCAACGCAATCCCCTGCAAGACACCTTCGTCTACGACGAGTGTCGGCTAAGTCACGACGCCAGTATTTGATGGGTGGGTATAGGAATCCCTTGCCGGTTTGATACAGGTTCACAGCCCGATGGCCGCCGCCGGCGCCCCGCGGCGGCCGGCCCCGGCGTCCGCCTGGACTCGACCGGCTCGTGATCCCCGGACCGACCGCCAGCCGACCCCACCTCACCGCTCGAGGATGGTCCGGAGGAGCTTGCGCTGGGCGGCCCGGAGGTGCTCCGAGAAGGTGGAGGTGTTGATCCCGAGGGCCGCCGCGACCTCGCCCGCGTTGGCCCCCTGGCCGTGTTCGAAGTAGCCCATGTCGTGGGCGGTCTCGAGCACCTCGCGCTGGCGCGCGGTGAGCTCGCTCCGGTCCAGGAGGACGAGGTCGCTCATCGTGTCCTCCGCGGTCGAGTTGAGCAGCTGCTTGACGCGCACGCCGTCGACCAGGTCGCGGATCTCGACCAGCACCGCCTTGAGCTGCTCCATGTCCGCGGTGTGGAAGGTGAGGTAGAGCTGGCCGTCGCGGGCGGTGACGTCGGTGACCGGGCAGTTCGCCCGCTCGACGCGCTCGCAGACGCATTCGGCCCGCGAGCGGGTGAAGCGGTAGGTGTGGTTCGAGCCGTACGAGAACACCTCGGACAGCTCGACGCCGTCCACGTCGCCGTTGGGCGGCGCGTCGGAGTGGAGCAGGAACTCCTCCGTGACCGGCTCGTCGAGGGTGCCGGGCGCCGTCATCTCGATGTCGGTGCACGGGGCGCCGGTCACCGCCGACACCCTGGCGACCGGACAGGTGGCGAGCGGGTCGATGCTCACCTCGGCTCGGATGCCCATGGGGGGTCACACGGCCATCGTGGCCATATCATGGCCCCCTGTATATGGGGGCGGGTATATCTCGCGATGGGGCCCCGGCGCGAGCGAACTGAAACGATGGACGAAGCGATCCTCCGCATCAGGACATAAGTAATTTCGGCCCTGGCGAGTGGGGGCCTCGCCGACGGTGGGCTGGCCACTCGGTTGGGGTCTGACCGACGGGTGGGCACCTGGCCAACGGGTCGGGAACCCGCAGACGGGTTGGCAGGTGGCCGGTGGGGGGCGTCGGGCGGCACGGCACCCGGCCTCGGCGGGGTCGCGGGCGAACGGACGATCCGGGGCCCCTCGGGTGCCCGTTTGCGGGGGTCGAGGGTGGGTAAGCTGGGTTCCCACGCGCGTCGATTTGTCCACACCCACGGTCGGGGCCTCCGTTCAGCGGTCGCGGCACTCGTCTCTCGGGGCGATGACCGCCCGGCCATGGCTCCCTCGGGTCCGCGCGTCCGGGTCACGCCGCCGCTTCGGAAAGAACCGCGCCTGGGTGACCGACGACGTCGACGACCGGACGAAATAAGTTCTGTCCGACAAGGGCGCTTCCATTCGCGCCCGACCCGGCCGTCGCCCCCGTCACCCCCGGTCCCACAACCGTTATTCCCCGGCCCCGTGACGGACCGCCGTGTTCGACCTCGCCGCCGTGCCGGACCTCCTCCGCCTGGTCGCCGTGCCCGCCCTCGGCTGGGCGGCCTGGCGCGACCACCGGACCCGCCGGGTGCCGAGCCGGCTCTGGTGGCCGCTCATGGGGCTCGGGCTCGTCCTGCTGGCCTGGGGGGGCTGGACGGCGTTCCACGAGCCGCCGCCGTCGGGGGCGCTGTTCCTCGTCCGCGCCGGCTTCAGCGTGGGGCTCCTCGTCCCGCTCGCGCTGGTCTTCTACCGCTTCAACCTCGTCGGCGGGGCCGACGCCAAGGCCTTCATCGCCCTCGCGCTGCTGTTCCCGACCTACCCGACCTACCCCGTCGCCGGCGTCGTCCTGCCGGCCGTCCGGCCGCCCATCGGCGTCTTCTCCCTCTCTGTCCTCACCAACGCCGCCCTCCTCGGCCTGCTCTACCCGGTCGCGCTGACCCTCGACAACCTGGTCGGCCTCCAGCTCTCGCCCGCGATGGTCCGCGCCCGACGGCTCCCCTGGACGGCGCTGCCGTCGACGCACGGCCGGCTGGCGGAGACGCCGGCGGGGCGGACCCTCCGCGGCCTCGACCTGGACGCGCTCCGGATGTACCTGCGCTGGCGGGGCGACTCGCTGGTCGACGTCCGGCGCCGACCCGCCCAGCTCCGCGACCCGGCGACGGCCCCCGACGCGCCCGGGGAGCCCACCGACGGCCGCCTCGACCCGACCGAGCGCCTCGACGCCGACCTGTCGGTCGATCGGGCGGCCGACGACGAGACGCCGTTCGACGCGGACGAGTGGACGTTCGCCGACCCGTGGGCCGCCGAGGCGTTCCTCGACGACGTCGGGGGCGCCTACGGCACGACGCCGGCCCAGCTCCGCGACGGCCTCGAGCTGCTCAGCCGGGCCGAGCGGGTCTGGGTGTCGCCCGGCCTGCCCTACCTCGTCCCCGTCTTCCTCGGGCTGGTCGTCGGCCTGACGTTCGGTGACCTCCTGTTCGCCCTGATGCGACTGGTCGGGGTCGGTGGCTGACCCCCCGCGGCGTTCCTATCGGCCCGCCCCGGCGTCGACGTGTGGGGTCGCGAGGTCGAGCATCGTGGCGAGTCCCGGCGCCGCCGCCCGGACCCGCGGGACGGCGTTCAGGACGACGCCGGGCGTGGTGACGTCCCCGTGGAAGCCGCCGTCGACGACGACGTCCACGTCGGGGACGCCCCGGATGGCCACCGCGTCGTGGGGTGCGGGGGCACCGACGTAGAGGCTCAGGTCCAGCTCGATGGCCGCCTCGCCGTCGACGACGCCGGTCGCGACCTGGTGGATGCCGGCGACGGCCCCCGCGTCGACGGTGACGTGGTCGCGAGTGACGCGCTCGTCGGCCACGACCGGCTCGACCGTCTCCTCGACGGCGTCCAGCGTCCAGCCCAGCGCGGCCGCGAGCATGGCCGCCGACTCGGGGAGCCCGACGTGGCCGCCGTCGGCCCCGACCGTCGCGGTCCACTCGTCGACCGACAGCCCGGCGCCGACCTTCGCCTGGAGCGGGGCCCGGCGCGTCCCGGCGTCCTGGACGCGCTCGACGCGGACGGCCTCGACCGACCGGCACGGCGTCGTCAGCACCGCCGGCAGGACGTCCATGGCGAAGCCGGGGTTGATGCCCGTCCCGAGGCACGTGACGCCGTGCTCCCGACCGGCCGCGTCGAGCCGCTCGGCGACGGCCGGGTGGGCCCGCCAGGGGTACGACAGCTCCTCGCTCGTCGAGACGACGTCCGCCCCGGCGGCCATCGCGGCGACGAGCTGGGGCTCGACCGCCTCGACCGAGGACGACGTCGCGTGGAGCACGAGGTCGGGCCCGGCGGCGAGGGCCGCGTCCGCGTCGGCCGTCACCGACACGCCCAGCGGCTCGGCGAGGCCCGCCGCCTCGCCCAGGTCCGTCCCGGCCAGCGACGGGTCGACGTCGACGGCCCCGACGAACGCGATCCCCCGCGCGACGGCCGTCTCCACGAGGCGGCGACCGATGGGGCCGACGCCGTACTGGACTGCCGTGAGTGACATGGCGAGGCGGTTCGTTGGGTCCACCCATACGGCTTGCGACCGTCGACGTGGCGACGCGTCGTGGGGGGAGTCCGACCCCGAGCGGCACCGACGCGAAACCCCTATCCGCCCCCCGCTCCGACGCCCGAGCATGTCAACCGACGGCCTCGACCTCGCCTTCGACGAGGCCGGGCTGCTCCCCGTCATCGCCCAGGACGTCGGGACCGGCGAGGTGCTGATGCTCGCCCACGCGGACGTCGAGGCGCTCGAGCAGACGGTCGCCACCGGCCTCGCGCACTACCACTCGCGGAGCCGCGACGCGCTCTGGCGCAAGGGCGACACGAGCGGGCACCTCCAGCGGGTCTCGGAGGTCCGCGTCGACTGCGACGGCGACGCGCTGCTCTACCTCGTCGACCAGACGGGCGGCGCCTGTCACACCGGCCACCGCTCGTGCTTCTACCGAACGCTCGACGGCGCGGTCGTCGCCGACCCGGTGTTCGACCCCGACGAGGTCTACGACTGACGCCAGGATGGCCGACGCCGCCACCACCGAGTCGACCGACGACCTCGCCGCGGACCTCGAGGCCGCCGCAGCCGACCTCGAGCGGGCCGAGCGGGCGGTCGAGCGGGAGGGCGAGGCCGAACTCCGCGCCCTGGCCGAGACCCACGAGCGGTTCCTGACCTTCATCGACGACTACGACGGTCGGGCCACCGGCTCGGGGCAGGAGGCGTTCCGGAACTACCTCTCGTTCCAGGACGAGCTGGTCCGGCGGGTCGAGCGCCTCCCCGACGACCTCCTCCACCGCGAGGCGTTCGAGCGGGTCGGGGACCTCCTCGACAAGCGTCGGCTCTCGCGCGACGACATGGCGCGGGCCCGCGAGACGCTCGCGCCGGCGGCCGAGACGGCGGCGAAGCTCTCGGCCCGCCGTGACGCCCGCAAGCGCTACCGGCGCGCGCGCAGCGCCGTCGAGCGCCGGCGTCGCGAGGTCGACGCGGCCATCGACGAGCGAGGGGCGCTGCTGGCCTTCGCCGACGTCGACCTCGAGGCGGACCTCGCGCCGCTCCGCGAGCCCGTCGAGGCCTACAACGCGGCCGTGCGGTCGGCCTTCGCCGCCTACTCGCGGGAGGCGCCCGCCGTCGACGTCCTCGACCTGCTCGACGCCGCGGCGGCGTACCCCCTGGTCGACCTCGAGCCCGCGCCGCCCGCCCTCGCCGGCTACCTCCGGGCCGAGGCCGTCGGGGCGGAGCCCATCACGCGGCTGGTCGAGCTGGCGGACTACTCGCCGTCGAAGCTGGCTCACTTCGTCGACGACCCCGGCCGGTTCCGGGCCGTCGTGGCCGCCAACCGGACCTACCTCGACCGGCTCGACGCGACGGCCCTCGAGGTGGCGTGGCCGCCGCCCCCGGCGCCGACGTTCCGATTCCTGGCCCGGGAGCTGGTCGCCGTCGTCGACCGCTTCGCCGACGAGGCGCCGGTGGCCCGGCTCCACGAGCTGCGGTCGCTGACCCGCGACCCCGCCTACGAGCGGCTCCGCGAGTCGGCCGTCGCCCGGGACCGGCTCGACGCCGACGAGCGCGAGCGACTCCGCTCGGGGTCCGTGTCGGCCGAGGTCGACGCGCTGCGCGACGAGCGCGACCGGCTGGACGCGCTGCTCGAGGCCCATCCCGCGTGACGGGCCGCGCCGGTCGATGGCAGACTCAGTCGTCGATCCCGCCCTCCGCGTCGCGCCCCCGAGCTACGCCACCGCGACGGCGTCCTCGAGCGCGGCCCTGAGCTCGTCGGCGAGCGTCCGGGCGCGCTCGGCGTCGCGGGCCTCGGCGTAGATGCGGACGAGGGGCTCCGTCCCGCTCGGCCGGGCCAGCACCCACGCGTCGCCGAAGTCCAGGCGCTCGCCGTCCACGCTCGACCGCTCGGCGTCGGCGTCGCGGGCGAAGGCCGCCACCGCCTCGAGGAGCGCCTCGCGCTCCGCCTCGCCGTCGTAGCGCAGGTTGTACCGGACGTTGTGGTAGTCGGCGTGGGGGGCGACCACCTCGCTCGCCGGCCGGTCCGTGCACAGCTCGAGGAACCGCGCCGCCGTGTAGGCGCCGTCGCGGGCGAGCCGGTGGTCGGGGAAGAGGATGCCGCCGTTGCCCTCCCCCGCGACGGGGACGGTCGCGCCCTCGGCCTGGAGCTCGCGGACCCGGGTCACGATGCGCGTGCTCCCGATGGGCGTCAGCTCGAGCCGGGCCCCGGCGGCGTCGACGACGTCGACCAGCCGCTGGGAGACGTTCACCGCGGCGACGGTGGCGTCCCCCTCGCCCAGACAGTCGGCGGCGAGCGCCGCCAGCGCCGCGTCGCCCTCGATGTACGCCCCGGACTCGTCGACGAAGATGGCGCGGTCGGCGTCGCCGTCGTGGGCCACGCCGACGTCGGCCTCGGCGGCCCGGACCAGCGCCTTGAGGTCGCCCAGGTTCGCCTCCACCGGCTCCGGGTCGCGGCCGGGGAACCGGCCGTCCGGCTCGGCGTGGACGGTGACGACCCGGCAGCCGAGCTCCCGGAAGAGGTCGGGGCTCGTCAGGCCGCCGGCCCCGTGGCCGGGGTCGACGGCGACGGTCAGCCCGGCCGCAGCGATGGCCTCGGCGTCGACCGCCTCGCGCACCCCCGCTCGGTAGCTGGCCCGCGCCCCGTCGACCGGGCGGCTCGACCCGACGGCGTCCCAGCTCGCCCGCTCGAACCGCTCCTCGAGGAGCGCCGTCTCGACGCGTTCCATCGCCGGGATGGTGAGCTCGACGCCGTCGGCGCCGACGAGCTTGATGCCGTTGTACGGCGCGGGGTTGTGCGAGGCCGTCACCATCACCGCCGGGACGCCCTCCTCGGCCGCGTAGGCCTGGAGCGCCGGCGTGGGGAGCACGCCCAGCCGGTCGACGGTCACGCCGACACTCGCGAGACCGCTGGCCGCCGCGTCGGCCAGCATCGACCCCGTCGTCCGGGTGTCCCGCCCGAGCGCGACCCGTTCGGCGCCCCAGGTCGAGCCCGCCGCCATGGCGACGCGGACGGCGAACTCGGGGGTGAGGGTCTCGTTGGCGACCCCCCGCGTGCCGCTGGACCCGAACACCTGCATGGGCGCCCCTTGGCGGGCCGGGGCAAAGGGGTTCCGACGCCTCGACGGCCGCCCGAGCGCCTCCCGTCGGCGCAGCCCGCAACCGCTTTGAGCGTCCGCGGTCGCGGGTGCGACATGACCGACCTCCTGGTCGCGACGGACGCGGGGCTGGTCGTCGTCGACGTCCCCGACGACCTCTCAGGCGACGTCCCCGAGCCCGGGGCCGAGGTGGTACACACGACGGCGGTCCGCGACGTCGCGGTCACCGCGGTTCCAACCCCCGACGCGACGGGTTTGGCCGTCGCGACCGACGAGGACGTCCTCCTCGCCTCGTCGGGGGCCGTCGGGGCTCTGGCGCCCACGGGGTTCGGCCCGGCGACGGCCGTCTCCTTCGACGGTGACCACCTCGTGGCCGGGGGGCCGGACGGCCGGGTCGCCCGCCTCGCGGACGGCGGGGACTGGCAGCCCCTCGGCGCGCTCCCGGGCGCGCCGCGGGCCATCGACGCCGCCCTCGTCGCGACCGAGGACGGCGTCTTCCGGCTGGTCGGGGACGGCCTCCGCTACGCCGGCCTCGAGGCCGCGACCGACGTCGCCCACGCGGCCGGCGTCCCCCTCGCGGCGACGGCGGCCGGCTGCTACGAGCTCGGGAACGGCTGGATGGACGTCCTGTCCGGCGAGGGTCGGCTGGTCGCCGGGAGCTCGGACGGCCGGGCGCTCGCGGCCACGGTCGACCGCGCCGTCGAGCGGGTCGATGGGGTCTGGCGGCCGGTCGACTGGCCCGAACCGGCGTGCGAGACCCCCGTTGCGGCCGCCGCGTTCGGCGACCGCCCCTACGTCGTGACCGGGGCCGGCGACCTGCTCGTCGGCCGCGACGACGGGTGGCGCGTGCTGCCCCTCGGGCTCGAGGGCGTGCGGGCGGTCGTGGCGCCGTAGCGCCGGGGTGTGCTACGCTGTCCCAAAGATTCAACGTCCCGCTCCCCCTAGGGCAACCATGGGCGAGATCACGTGCGCCGACTGTGGTGTCGAGGCCGTCGTGAGCGACGATTCGATGTTCAACGTCATCTACGTCTGCCCCGAGTGCGGGGCGCAGCTGGCCTGCGCCGTGGCCCGGGAGTAGTCGGTCCGGGAGAAGTCGGCCCAACTGGTTGCCGCACAGTCAGGACGGGACGACAGGTCGGCCTCGCTCGTCCGGCGCTTGGCCAGCAACCGCGGAGCGAACGTGGACAGCCTGTCGCGACGCGACGACCATCCGCCACCATATTCGAATACCACCTTACCTCGCTGGGCGTCCTCTGACTAGCCGGGGACGAACCATGACACGAATGCCACAACTCCCGGTCGTGACGGCGGGAGCGCGACGGCGTGGCCGGCGGCGAGGGCGGCGACGTGGACGGCGCCGGGCCCGACGACGGCGTCGATAGGCCCGTGAACAGTCGACTCGGTTGACGGTTTTATCATTCGTCTGAATAATCGCACGGTGACGACCCTGGGGGTCGTCAACGCCCCTCGGACTCCTCAGGCGACGCTCTTCGTCCGCCTGACAAAACGTGCCTTCGACGAATGCGGGTCGACCGGCCACGTTCACGGGGTTCCGCCACACGTCCGGTCTGAGTGGCGCCGGGCCCGCCACGGGGTGCGTTCGCCTGCGTTCTCCTGTCGAAGCCCGCCGGCCTGCCACCAGGGGTTCGTTCGCTCGCGTGCTCCTGACGAAGCCCGCCGGCCTGCCACCGGGGTGAGACCCTCGGCCCGCCATCGGGGGGTTCGAAGGTCTACCTACTCCTGTCGAGGCCCGCCGGCCCGCCATCGCGGATGTTCCCCACGTTCCTTCGTGGAAGCGGGCCGGCCCGCCAACGCGGAGTTTCTTACCCACGTTCCTTCGTCGAAGCCCGCCGGCCCGCCACCGCGGGTTTTTTCGCCCACGTTTTTCGGGCGCGGCGCCCGTGCCGCGCCCTAAAAAGGTGGGACCGAAAAGACGTTTACACCCCTTCCCGTGCGGCCTCGTATGATCGTGAGCGGGTCGGCCTCCCAATCCCTCGCCGCGTCGCTGGCCGCCGAGACGGGCCGGGCGCTCGCGACCGTCGAGGTCGAACGCTTCCCCGACGGCGAGCTGCTGGCGAGCGTGCCGGACTTCGCCGGCGACGAGGCGGTCGTCGTCGCGGCCACCGTCTCCGACGCGGCCCACCTGGAGCTCCTGCAGCTCCAGGACGCGGTGCGCGAGGCGGGCGCGACGACCGTCACCACCGTGCTGCCCTACATGGGCTACGCGCGACAGGACAAGCCGTTCGCGGCGGGCCACCCCGTCTCCGCCCGCGCGATGGCCCGGGCCATCAGCACCGGGGCCGACCGCGTGCTGGTCGTGAACCCACACGCCGCGGTGACCGACTTTTTCGACCCCCCGGCCGTCGCCCTCGACGCGGCGGGTCGGCTGGCCGAGCCGCTGCCGGGCGACCTCGTCGACCCGCTGTTCCTCGCCCCCGACGCCAACGCCCGGCGCATCGCCGAGCCCGTCCGGGACGCCTACGGCGCGGGGGCGGTGGACCACTTCGAGAAGACGCGGCGGTCGAGTACCGAGGTCGAGATCGCGCCCAGCGACGCCGACGTGGCGGGCCGCGACGTCGTCGTCGTCGACGACATCGTCGCCACGGGCGGGACGATGAGCGAGGCTATCGCCGTGCTCGCCGAGCGGGGCGTCGGCCGGGTGTTCGTGGGCTGCGTCCACCCCGTGCTGGCCGCGGGGGCCCGGCTGAAGCTCGCCCGCGCGGGCGTCGAGGCGGTCTTCGGCACGGACACCGTCGAGGGGGCCGTGACCGCCGTCTCGGTCGCGCCGACGGTGGCCGCGGCGCTCTAGCGCGCTCAGTCGGCCGACCCGGTCAGGGGCTCGATGGCGAGGTGCATGGCCACGCCCTCGACCTCCCAGGTCCGCTCGTAGCCGTCCTCGACGGCCCCGAGCTCGGCGGCGCGGACCTCCTCGGCGATGTCGGCCTCGCGGTCGGCGACCAGGCCGGCGACCCGGTCGTCGGCCACGTCGACGTCGAGCCGGATGGGGGCCTCCACCTCGAGGTCGAGCGCCTTGCGCATCTCCTGGACGCGCCGGATGACCTCGCGGGCGAAGCCCTCGCCCTCGAGCTCGTCGGTCAGCGCCGCGTCGACGTAGACGCTGCCGCCCTCGAACGACGCCCCGGCGACGTCGTCGGGGAGCACGGCCCGGAACGTGACCATCTCCTCGTCGAGCTCGACGGGCCTCCCGACGGCGTCGGCGACCGCGGCCTCGAGCTCGGCGAGGTCCGGCGCGTCGACCGTCGCCTCGTTGAGGGCCGTCACGACCGCCCCCGCGTCCTCGCCGAAGGCGGGGCCGACGAGGCGCATGTCGGCGTCGGCGGTGTAGGCCAGCTCGGGCCACGCCACGCCCGGCGGGACGACCTCGACGGCCCGGGCGTTGAGCCGCTCGGCCAGCAGGTCGGCGTGGTCGGCCAGGGCGTCGACGACAGCCGTGTCCTCAGCGGCGACCACCACGCGGGCCACCGGCCACCGGAGCTTCCGGCCGGCGCGCTGGCGGGCGTGGGCGCCGGCCTCCTCGACGGCCCGGACGGTCGCGACGGCGGCCTCCAGGTCGGGCCGGCGGAGCCCGCCGTCCGGCTCGGGCCAGTCGCGCATGTGGACGGTCGGGCGGCCCGCCTCGCCGACCAGGCCGCCGTAGATGGTCTCGGCGACGAAGGGTGCGAACGGGGCCAGCAGCGCGACGACCTCGTGGAGGACGTGGGCCAGCGTGGCGTAGGCCGCCGTCTTCGAGTCGGAGTCGGCCTCGGCCCACATCCGCTCGCGCACGAGCTGGACGTAGTACCGTGAGACGTCGTCCACGACGAACCCGAGGACCGCCTCGAGGGCCCGGTCCTGTCGGTAGGCCTCCCACGCCTCGGTGGCGACCTCGACGGTCGTCTGGAGCCGCGAGAGCACCCACTCGTCCGCGCGCTCGAGGGCGACGTCGCCGACGTCGGCGGTCGCCGGGTCGAACCCGTCGAGGCGCATGTACGGCAGCGGGAACCGGAAGACGTTCCAGAGGATGTTCAGCCGGCGCCCCATCTCGCCGAGCTCGTCCCAGGAGAAGCGCATGTCGTCGCCCTGAGGGTTGACCGAGAGCAGGAACAGCCGCATGACGTCGCGGCCGTGGCGTTCGACCGCCTCGCCGGGCTCGACGATGTTCCCGACGGACTTCGACATCTTCCGCCCCTCGGGGTCGAGCGCCCAGCCGTGCATCAGCACCCGCTCGTAGGGCGTCCGCTCGAGCGCGGCCGTGCCCATGCCGAGCTGGGACCAGAACCAGCCGCGGGTCTGGTCGTGGGCCTCCATGATGAGGTCGGCGGGCCAGAGCTCGTCGAAGGCCGCCTGGCTCCCGGGCTCGCCCGGGTAGCCGAGCGTCCCCCACGTCGCCACGGACGAGTCGAGCCAGACGTCGAAGACGTCGGGGACCCGGGTGTAGGTCGTGCCGTCCTCGGTGATGGTCAGCGCGTCCACCGTCGGCTTGTGGAGGTCCATCGTCTCCGGGTCGACGTCCTGGTCGACTCGCTCGGCGAGCTCCTCGCGGGTGCCGACCACGATGGCCTCGGCCATGTCGCCGTTCCAGTCCGGCGGCAGCCAGATGGGCAGCGGGATGCCCCAGTACCGCTGGCGCGACACGTTCCAGTCGGGCGCGTCGGCGACGAAGTCGTGGAACCGGTTGTCCCGGGCCCAGCCCGGGTGCCACTCGGCGTCCTCGAGGTTCGCCAGCAGCTGGTCCTTGATGTCGGTGACCGTGATGAACCACTGGTCGGTGACGATCTGGATGATGTCCGTGCCGCACCGCCAGCACTGGCCGTAGTCGTGGACGACCGTCTCGCTGGCGAACAGCTGGCCCGCCGCCTCGAGGTCCTCGATGATGACCGCGTTGGCGTCGCGGACGAACTGGCCCGCGTACTTGCCGGCCGCGTCGGTGAAGACGCCGTCCTCGCCGACGGGGCAGAAGGGCTCGAAGCCGAGCTCGGTGCCCCGGACGAAGTCCACCTCGCCGTGGCCGGGGGCCGAGTGGACCAGCCCGGTCCGGTCCGCCTCGACGTAGTCGGCGTGGTAGACGCGGAAGGCGTCGTCGCCGGTCACGTGGTCGGGCACCTCGTCGGCCAGCGGGTGCGCGTAGCGCCAGCCGATCAGGTCCGCCCCGGCGAGCGTCTCGAGGACCTCGTAGTCGTCGTAGCGGCCCACCTTGAGCACCTCCTCGACGCACGGCTCGGCGACGTAGAGCACCTCGGACGCGCCGTCCTTCTCGGCCCGGACGCCGACGTACGCGAGGTCCTCGTCCACCGCGACGAACGTGTTGCCGGGGATGGTCCACGGCGTCGTCGTCCAGACGACCAGCGAGCCCTCGCGGTCGACGAGCGGGAACCGGACGTAGACGCTCGGGTCCTCGACCTCGTGGTACTCGACCTCGTTGTTCGCGATGGCGGTCTCGCAGCGCGGGCACTGGCTGATGGAGCGCTTGCCGCGCTCGACGAGGCCGCGCTCGTGCGCCCGCTGGAACGCCCACCAGGCCGCCTCCATGTAGGTCGGGGAGATGGTCTTGTACGGGTCGTCCCAGTCCATCCAGACGCCGAGGTCCATGAAGTCCGCCTGGAGCCCCTCGAGCTGGGCCTCGGCGAAGGTCATGCACTCCTCGATGAACGCCTCGACGCCGAAGGCCTCGATGTCCTTCTTGTTCTCGAAGCCGAGGCGGGCCTCGACCTTCGTCTCGATGGGCAGGCCGTGCATGTCGTAGCCCGGTCGGTCGGCCACGTCGAAGCCGCGCATCCGCTTGTACCGGATGTAGGCGTCCTTCAGGACCTTGTTCCAGGCCGTGCCCATGTGGGCCGCGCCGGAGGTGTACGGCGGTCCGTCGACGAAGAACCAGGGCTCGTCGTCGGCGTGGTGGGCGACGGTGCGCTCGTAGGCGTCGACCTCGTCCCAGTACGCGAAGACCCGCGCCTCGACGGCGTGCGGGTCGTACTGGTCGTCGACCTCGGCGAGGCGTTCCATGGGGGTCCCTGTTACCGGGTCGGCTAAAGGGTGCGTGGTTCCCGCGCGCGGCCCCCGCCCGGGGGCGTCGGGTCCGGCGGGTCGGTCGGTCTGGCGGTCGTCGTGGGGTGGTGCTGCCACCGGTTGGGGGGAGGGGTGGGTGGGTCGCATCCAGCCCGGATGCGGCGGTCGCTCGGATTCGGTCGGTCGTCGTCGGGGCGAGGAGGAGTGGTGGGGCTAGGGGGCCCCGATGGTGGCAGCCGCGACACTCGCGACGGGGCGGGTCCCGACCGCGACGCGTCGACGCATCACTACGTGGTACGACGGCTCGTGGGAAAACGTCTCGGTCCCGTTCAGGCGGACCGAGCCTCGTGTTCGAGCAGCTGGCGCTTCAGCGCCACGCCGCCCTCGGCCGAGTAGCCGCCGAGCCCGCCGTCCGCCCGAACCACCCGGTGACAGGGCACGACGAGGGGGACGGGATTGCGCCCGCAGGCGCCGCCCACGGCCCGCGGCGACGTGCCGAGCGCGGCTGCCAGCTCGCCGTAGGTGCGCGTCTCGCCGTAGGGGATGGCCGCCATCGCCCGCATGACCCGGCCGGTGAACGAGTCGGGGTACGCCACCGCGACGTCGAACGCCCGCCGCTCGCCGGCCGCGTACGCGTCGACCTGGCGCTGGAGCTCGGCGGGGGACGCGTCGAGGAGGCGCTCGTCGACGGCGAGTCGGTCGTCGAGGACCGTGACGTGCATGCCCGACGGTCGTCGTGGGGGGAGAAAACCTTCGAGGTCGGCCGCCCGGCCTACGAGGTCGGCCGCTCGGATGGGCCGGTCAGCCGACGGTAGCTCAGCGCGGCCGAGACGGGGGCCAGCAGGTAGACGAGGTCGTAGACCACCTCGGCCGCGAGGGTGCCGACGCTCGGCCCCACGAGGAGCGTGTTCCCGAGGAAGAAGCCCGTCGCCGCCAGGCCTCCGGCCACGACGAGGCCGACGTTCCGTCGCGTCTCCGTCCACGCGAGGCCGGCGAGGACGAGGCTGGTGACGATGGCGACCGTGGAGACGAAGGCGACCTGTTCGCTCCCGTTGAGCGCGTAGAACGCGCCGACGAGGGCGAAGCTCACGAGCAGGACCAGCGTCACGACCGTCCACCGATTCCGCGGCTCGGACTGCCCCCCGTCCGGCCCGTCGGGTGGGGCCGGTCGGGCGGCACGGACGTCCCTGGTGGGGTCGGTCACCGCCATCGGGATTCGCCGGTCGAGCCATGGGTCGCGAACTACATAACGATTGTTCGTGATGCTACCGGGCCGCCCTCAGAAGAACGCGCACGCCCCGGCCGCGACGGCCTCGGGCGCCTCGTCCACGACGCCCTCCCCGTGGAGCACGGTGAAGAAGGGCGAGTCGCTCCAGTAGTAGGCGTCGAACACGGACCGGGCGACGATCTCGACGACCGGGACCATCGCCGGCTCGTCGCGGACGAGGTGGAGCGCCAGGTTGAACGCGTTCAGGCCGACGTCGCCGTAGTACCGGAGGACGTTCACGAGGCCCGTCGCGAGGGCCTCGACCACCTGGTCGTCGGGACCCGGGACGCCGGGCTCGGCGGCCACGCCGATGACCTGCCGGTGGTGCAGCGGGGCGAAGGGGGCGAGCCAGTCGACGGGCCCGGTCGAGCCGACCCAGCGGTCGCCGTCGCGCTCGGCCTCGCGGAGGTCGTCCCAGTACGTGGCGTCGTGGTCCGCGTGGTACGTCCGGGCGGCCCGCACCAGCTCCGCCCCCCGGTTGGTCCCCCGGTCGTCGACGAGCGTCTGGAGGTGCGGGTGGATGATGGAGCTGCCCGCCGGCCGGAGGAAGTTCATGTTGACCGAGGCGAACCGCGCCGCCTCGTCGTGGGCCTGCACGGCCGCGACGTACTCGAGGGCCGCGGCGAGGCCGTCGCGGAACTGCTCGGGGGCGAACGCGTCGATGGGCGTGAAGTGGGCCTCGGTCAGCGCGACGACGTTCGAGTAGGCGCCGTAGGGGTTGAGGTTGGGGAACGAGGTGGCCTCGCCGACGGAGCCGCGGTCCATCCCGACCCAGTCGGGGTACTCGGGGGTGACCTTCTCGACCGTCCCGGGGCAGAAGAAGCAGCCCTCGGCGTCGCCGACGACGGCCTCGATGTCGGGGTCCTCGGCCATGAGGAACGACTCGGGGACGATGCGGGCCCGCCGGGCCGTCAGCGGGTCGGTCCGGACCTCGACCTCGACGTCGACCGATTCGAAGTCCGCGAGCGGGCTGTAGAACGACGCGGTCTGGGTCGTCCGCTCGAACGCGATGGACATGGCCGTCCGTTCGGTCGTGGCCGGCAAAAGTGTGCCCGGCCGGTCCGGACGACCGGCGGTGGGGCGCGCCTCGGGCGGTCGTCCCGAGCCCCACCGCTTATCCGCGCCCGCGGCGAGCCCGGTCCATGCCCTGCGTCTTCTGCCGCATCGCCGCCGACGAGGCGCCGAGCCGGACGGTCTATCGGGACGGGTCGGTCGTCGCCTTCCTCGACGCCAACCCGCTCGCGCCCGGCCACACACTGGTGGTGCCCGTCGACCACCACGAGCGGCTCGAGGCCCTCTCGGCGGAGCTCGCGGCCGACCTCTTCGGCGCCGTCCACCGGCTCGTGGCGCCGGTCCAGGCCGCCGTCGAGGCCGACGGCTGCACCGTGGCGGTCAACGACGGCCCCGCCGCCGGCCAGGAGGTCCCGCACGTCCACTGCCACCTCGTCCCGCGGTTCGCGGGCGACGGGGGCGGACCCATCCACGCGGCGATGGGCCCTCGACCGCACCTCGACGGGGCGGCGCTCGACGAGATCGCGGCGGCC